>CETY01055995.1_pt1 | contig 12727 bp, 10 predicted proteins | sample 361551 | NCBI WGS metagenome assembly CETY01 (sample SAMEA2623135, study PRJEB7988) | marine metagenome | biome: marine biome (ENVO:00000447); feature: deep chlorophyll maximum layer (ENVO:xxxxxxxx); material: "saline water (ENVO:00002010), including plankton (ENVO:xxxxxxxx)" | depth 45 m | reverse complement strand
GCATACGCTAATATGATGATTCGGTGCCCTGTTTGAATTTTATGTGCAGCAGCGCCATAAATAGATATTTCTGCGGAACCTTTTTCTCCTTTAATTGCATAGGTTTCAAGTCTTTCTCCATTATCTATATTTAAAAGATGAACTTTTTCATAAGGAGCAAGCCCAGAAGCTGCTAATAAATCAGGATCTATTCCAACAGAACCATCATATTCTAAGTTATGATCTGTCACTGTTGCATTGTGAATTTTTGATTTTAATACTTTAATTTGCATGAATTTTACATTTATAACTTTTATAATTTACTAAAAATTTCATTTTGTTAATAATTAATTAGGAAATGATTAGATATTTCTTGTTATTTGAGCTAATTTTTTAATACTTTCTTAACAGATAAACCACTAAAAATCTTATAATATAATAGGGCCAATATGAAGAACAGACTATTTAAAATTTTAATTTACTTTTTTATGCCTATATTTTTAACACAGTGTGCTTCAAAAAAAGAAGATATTTCAGCTAGCGATGAAACTGAAATTGATTTTTTACAGGAACAGTTAGATGATTTAGAATACATTGTTAAAAACAATGTGGGAAACAGTAATACAGAAAACATTAATTCTTTTAATCAAACAGATGCAGATAGTGAAAATCATTCTGAAACAATACAAATTTTAAAAGCAAAAATTAGTTATTTAGAAAAAGAATTAAGTAAAATGGTGTTGCATCCAGGAACATGGGAAAACCCTTTTTCTATTTATAATAAAAAAATCTTAATGGATAACGGAACCCTATATTATGGAAACATTATCTATCAAGACGAAAATACAGTTACTTTAGAAACTTTGATTGGGCGCTTAAATTTAGATCGAAGCAGAATTCAAAGGGTATATGCCCACAGGCCCAATGAAGAAGATATTGCAATTTTACCATCTTTAGATTTTGATATGTCTGAGGTTGAAGATGGAGATATAATTTACAAAAAACCAGCTGAAGTGATATTGTTGGGTAATATTAATTCTTTTATTGATGACGAAGGGCACACAACGCTTCAAGGGCAGGTGAAAAATATTGGAGGGCAAAGAGCAGACTTTGTTAAGGTGAACATGGTTCTTTATAGAGATTGGTCAGAAACACTACCCCCAAAAAGCTTTACTGTATTTGTAGATGGGAGCACACATTATTTTACTCCAGATAGCTCAAAAATGTCTAATTCAAGCGTACAGCCAGAAGCAATTGCTGATTTTAAATTAATTATTCCAAAAGAATTTGGAACATTAATGAGCTGGAAGTATGATATTGATTTTGAACAATATGATTAATCTATCTAGATTTATTAATAAGTTTTTATTAATCACAATATTACTATCCACAATATTTTGTAATTCAAGATTAGCGTTTTCTAGGCCAGGTTCTTTTATGAGATCTCCCTCAGACATAGCAGGAAGCTTACATAATAATTATTTTGTAGGAATAAGTACAGAAATTATAAATACAAGCAACTTTAATTATAGCAGGTCTCTTAACTTCCACTCAACCACAAGTGGAAAATTTAGCTATGGTTTGAATTTTTTAACACACGCAACAAACAATACGCAGGATTTAGACCCGCCTTCAGAATTCCTTTTTCATTTTACAAAAGAAATATATAGATTTAATAATTTAATTATTAACATTGGAGTTCACGACATACCCATTGCTTCTGATTTTAACGATCCCAGGCCATCTTTATTTTTATCTTTTATAAATAAAAACTTTAAAATTGGTGAAAAATATTTTTTACAATCTGCAGTTGGGCTAGGGAGTGAAAAAATTAATTTTGATTCTCATAATACTGCTCTAGAGCAAGAAAATCATGCTAATGTTTTTGTAGGCTTTAAGCTAAAAACACCATGGAGAGAAGAAAAAATTGGAAGAGGAACAGACGTTTTGTTTGATTATATAGATAATGGCTATCATTTAGGCTTTGACATGCCCATAACCTATAATTTAAATTTTCAGTTTGGTTTAACACATTTAGAAAACTACCAAACAATGAACGATTATGATGATACGGCTTTAGAAGGAGAGCAAATATTCGGAGATGATGCAGCCTTTGCTTTTAGTTTTCAGTATATGATTCCTACAAAAAACAATCAAAAAAAACTACCAGAAGAAGACTTAGAGAAAGTTTCAATTATGGAGCCAGAAAACAATTGCTATATAGGCTTAACGCAAAATGATGACTATATTTCACAATTACAAATAAACGAAGGCTGTAGCGTTAGCTCTGTTAAGCAAATTGTAGAGGCCATTAATTCTACCTTTCAATCATATGAAGACTCTCTGCTGTTCTTAAACCAAACATTAACCTCTTATGATTTAACTAAGAATGCATTGGAGGTTAAAGTTGATTATTTACAAGATTCACTTAAAACACAAGAAATAAATTATTATATATCTAAAACAGAGTTAAATATTGCTATTAAATCATTAACAAATTCATTAAAATACTATTATTCTAACGAATATCATTTAGCATTAAAAGAATTAGATAAAACAATAAAATATTTACCAAATTTGGCTGTGGCATATGCTCGAAGAGGTTCTATATACTATAAATTAGCTGATTTAGATAGAGCAACTATTAATTGGAATCATGCTTTGCAATTAGATCCAGAATATGTAGATGTCAAAAATATTTTATTACAATTAAAAACTAACAGCGTAGACTCAAGCTATATGTTGCCTGAGTAAAAAGGAGAACGGAAATGGATATAGCCACAATTTTTGGATTATTTACAGGAACTGGCTTAATTATTGGTGCAATGATGCTAGAAGCAGCCGGAGGACAGGTCCCCTTGACAAAATTTTGGAATGCATCTAGCATGATGATTGTTTTAGGAGGCACTTTGGCAGCAACAGCTGTAGGCTTTAGGCTAAAAGAGGTTATACGTGTTTTTTCTTTAATTAAATTTGTATTACAAAAACCAAAATATGCTTTACCTGATTTGGTTAGCGAACTTATTGAATCTGCAGAAGTTAATAAAAAGGGGCCCAACGAGCTAGAAAAGCATATTGACAATATTAAAGCCCCATTTATTCAGGATGGCTTAGAATTTATTTCTCAGGGCATTAAATATGAAGACTTAGAGGCAATTTTAAATCAAAGAGAAAGCTCCAGATATAAAAGAGAAATGCATGAATCTGAGCTTATGAAAACCTTGGGAACTTTTTCCCCAGCTTTTGGTATGGTTGGTACGCTAATTGGCTTAGTTTTTATGTTGTTTAACATGGGAGGTTCTGGAGGAATAGACAGCATTGGCCCTGCTATGGGTGTTGCGCTAATAACTACTTTTTATGGAGCTGTTTTGGCAAATTTAATTTTTAATCCTTTTGCTGAGAAATTACAAGCAAGAAACAAAGAAAACAGTCATGCGCATCAATTAATGATTCACGGCCTGTTAATGATTTGGAAAAAAAAGCATCCTTTAGAAGTTAAAGATATGCTAATATCATATATTCCACATGAAGAAAGAAAACAATTTTTAGATAACAATGAATAATTTAGAAGAAAATAATAACGATAAATTAGGTGAAGAAGCACAGCCGTGGTTAATGACATATGCAGACATGATGACGCTTTTATTTGCTTTTTTTGTATTATTGTACTCAATGTCATCTCCTGACCCCGTTAAAATGTCTGCTATGGAAGATGCTATAGCTAAAGAAGCAGGAATTGAGGGTGAACTTAAATCTCAAAACGAAATCAAAGAAGATATTGAAGACATCATAGAAGATATGGATTTGCAAAACGTAGCTAATGTTATTAAAGACCCTAGAGGCGTAGCTATAGAATTAGATGGTGATATTTGTTTTGGTTCAGGAAGCACAAATATTCAAGGCAGGCTACAAGAAGTTTTAGATAATGTGGCTAATGAAGTTTTAACTAATCCAGATGATTATAGAATGGTTATTGTGGAAGGCCACACAGATTCACAGCCAATTCCTAAGAATTTGAAAAGTTTTTTTCCTACAAATTGGGAATTATCTGCCGCAAGAGCATCTTCTGTTGTAAATTATCTTATTAGCCAAGGTGTAAATTCTGGAAGATTGCAGGCCTCAGGTTATGCAGACAGGTGGCCAGCAGAGGTTTCTTGGTTTGATGTTAGAAGCGGAAAAGTTAACGACAGGGTTATAAGAGAACAAAACCAAACCCTTAAACAGATGAATAAAAATAGAAGAATTAAAATTGTTTTTACAAATGATTAAAATTTAGGGAGCTTATTTTATGATAAAAAATACACTAATATATGTAATATTATTTTTCAGCTTAGCTTTTAATCAAAATGCTGATTTAGTTACACAAAAAATTCAATTAGAAAATGCAATGAGAGAAAAAGTTGATTTTACTCTAAGCAGACAGTTGGATCCTTCACAATATATTATTGTTGTTAATGCTAGGTTAGATTTCCAACCGCTGTCATTAAACTCTGACAATTCAACAAAAACTAAAAAATATGAAAGCTCTTCTTATACTTTTATTCCAGGTTTAGATATGCCTAGTATACCAACGGACCAAACAATCTATAAGCCTAATGCAAACAGCGATTTATCTGGGTATAAGTACTCTTCATCTTTGTTGTATGGTTTAGAAATTATTATATATTTGGACAAAGCAATTACAACTCCTAGCTTACAGCAAAATCTTAAAAATCTAGTTCAAACGAATATTCCAGAAATTGTCGATTGCCAAGACTGTATTCAATTTAAAACATTAGATATTTTAAGTTCTGAAAACAGGCCAACAACTATTAATGATAGACTTGCAGAACTAGAGCAAGAAAAAATTGCAGCAGAAAAAGAATTACAAAGCTGGAGGTTTAATCAACTAGAAGAACAGCTGGCTGTTGCGCAGGATGCAAGAAGTGAATGGGAAGAACAGGCTAGAAACAGAGAAAAACTCAGAAGACAAGATGATTCAACTCGAATGGCAAACTTAGAAAAAATTGAACGTGTTTATAGGGCAAAGCAAGATTCTTTATATGTTTTAAATTCTATTAAATTAGATGAAGCAATTAGAGGTCGTATACAATCAGAAGAAAACACTAAAGAAGAATTATTAAATATTATAAAACTCCAAATACAGGGAGAGTCGACAGGTGATTTAAGCTCTGACACTGAAGCAAGTATTTTAAATAGCAAGCGCCCCCTTTCTTCTGGAGGTGTTTTAAATGGTAAAAATTGGTTATTGATAATTTTAATTATTGTTTTATTAATGGTTTTGTTGGTTGTTATTTTAAGAAATAAACAACCTGTTTACTTAAAGCCTAAGTCTCCATCTAGTCCGACTGGAAGTGAAAACAGTGGTACTAAATTAAATGTTGATGGAGATGAAGTTGTTCCAACGCAAGCACATAGCAACGATGATGTTTTAAAATCAGAATTGCATTCATTAAGACAGTCCGCAGTTTCAATGAGCGTTAGTGAAAAAGCAGGAGCTAATCAAATTGTAAAAGATTGGTTAGATGACAAGGTAGATTCAGAAGAAGATAATTCAAATAACGAAAAATAGGTTATTGGTATGAGCGATACAAACAATTTAACAGGTTTAGATAAAGCAGCAGTTTTATTTCAGGTTTTTGGTGAATCCTTGGCTTTGACAATGTTTCATGAGTTGCCTGAATCTGAACTGCTTAAAATACGAGTTAGATCAAGAGAATTAAAGAACATTTCAATTGATATGAAGCAAAATATTTTAGAAGAATACTATTTTAAAATGATGAGCCAAAAATATCACAATTTAAGCAACAGAGAAAATAAGCTATTTAATTTTTTGATTTCTTTAAATGATGAGCAGGTGTTTTATTTAATAAATACTGAGCCACCAAAAGTCATCGCCTTGGCTGTCGATCAGCTTGACGAAAAAAGAAAAATGAACATTCTTAATAGACTGTCAAACGATATTAAGCATAGCGTTATTATGGAACTGGGTAATTTAAACAGTATTCCGCTTGAAGGCGTTGTTAATGTAGCTCAGGAGTTGAAGAAGAAAGCTGCTTTCATACCAGGCCCTAAAGAATTTTCAAGAGGGGGAGGTAAAAGCATTGCTTCTATCTTAAATCAAATGGATCCAGATTCAGCATCTCAATATTTAGAACAGATGGCAACTGAAGACCCTGATTTATACACTGAGGTTAAAAAACATTTTTTATCATTTGATGATTTGTTAACTATGCCTAATCACATTATGAGTGTTTTTTGGAGAAACCCAGAAATTGATGTTGATGAACTCGCTAAAGCATTAAAAGGTCTTGATGAAGAAACAGTTCAAACTATTTTAGCTTATATGCCAAAAAGAAAACAGCAAATGTTTTCTTCTGTGGAACAACCATTATCAAAAAAAGAAATTAATAAATCTCAACTCGCCTTTGTACAGCTTGCAAGAAATATGGGACAAAGCGGAGATTTAAGTTTAGATGATGTTTTAAGCGCAGATGATGATGATTTAGTAGAATAGAAAAGTTATAATTCTTTATTGTTTACTTAAACAAAAAAAGGGTGCTTTAATAAGCACCCTTTTTGTTTTTTATAGAAATATAAATTATTAGCCAAGAATTAAATTAATTAAGGCAACAATATCTAAAACATTTAATTCATTATCTGAGTTAACATCTGAACATGCTTCATAGCCCATGCCATTTAAAATTAAATTGACTGTTAATACAACATCTAATACATTTAAATCTGCATCTCCGTTTGCATCACCAACAAGCTGACAGCCAGAACTACCACCGAGGTCAAACTCTAAAGAGGTATAATCTGCACCATCAGAAAAGCTAAATTCTACGATTCCAGAAGTTTCAACATCAAGATAAAACATAGCACCTTCGCTGTAAGTGTGTGTTTCTGGTATCATTGTAAACATCATATCGCCTTCAATTAGAACACTATGATCTGTTGCTAAATTATTATCAGCGTCTGTATAAACAACGCTTAGTCTTCCGTTTTCATATGTTGGATTAGATAATATTGGGGCAGCGTTACCTGTTTGGCTTTGTGAGCTCATAATTAGAACGCCAGGATTTGTTGTGTCTAATATTTCTGTAGTTATATCGAAGCCACTTAAACCAGCAGAAACAGTAACTCCAACAAGAGCAATACCTTCTAAAGAATTAGGCCAAACACCCCAATCGCTATCATTTGTTATTATGCTTAACAATGAAGATGCTTCAAAATTGTTTCCATTAGTAGAATATTGAAAATTATCACTTAAGACTTCAAATCCATCTACCTGCCCAGAAGTTAAATCACCGTTTACTTTGTAAATTGCTGGATATAATTGTCCTAAACCGCCGTTACCATATCCATATGCATAGCCAACAGGAGTTTCTGCTTCAGGATTTAAGATAGCAACTACATATAAATTCCAAGGACCAAAAAACCCACCCTCACTACAACAACCGCCCTCTAATCCAAGAGAGGTAAACAGCCTGTCATCACTATAAGTTGCTTTTAGGTTAACAATATCATAATCTGAGCCTGTATCATCACTTGAGTCCTCGACAAGGTTAGCATATAAATTGCTAGAAGGAGGAAAACTATTATCGGCATTATATGGCGCTTGAGAAACTGTTATTTGACCAAAGTCTAAACCTAAAGAAGATGATTCTAGTGAGCCCTGCAAATACCAATTAACACTACCAGTATTAGAAATTGCAGTAGTGGCACCCCATGTTGTTTCAAATCCTTCTGTATTTAAAGGAGCTACATTGTTATTTTGAATCCAAGATGATTGATTGTCAGACGAAACAAAAATACTAGCAGAAGTATTTTCTGCCTGAGTTAAAGAATCTGACAAATCTGCGTGTGTAACAAAGTAGGATGAGGGAGCAGAAGAACATAAGTTTTCTAGCAATTCTTCTCTTATATGTGGTACTGCTGCACTAGTAGCTTCTTTTGCAATCACTACTTGTTCCCAAACAAGTTGCATTACCTGCGACATTAGTTCATCTTGCTGTTTTTCATTTAAAACAGGTTGATTTTCAGTAGCTCCAATTAAGCTAATAACTAGCACTGTTATTAAAGTTTTTATAAAATTTTTCATTTCACTCCCTAAAAATTAATTATCAAGCATCATAATATATTAATATACATAATATATTAGTTGTAATAAAATGTTAAAATCAGCAATTGTTTTTAGCTATTGCAAGATAGGCAATTGGCATTCTAAAAGGAGAGCAGCTAACATAATTAAAATGATTTTTGTTAAAAAACCTAATAGAATTAGGATCTCCGCCATGCTCTCCGCACACACCAATTTTTATATTAGGGTTGGTTTTTTTTGCCTTTTTAATAGCAATTTTAATTAATTCTCCAACACCACCTACATCTAAAGTTGTGAAGGGGTCTTCTTTTATAATATTTTGAGATAGATAAGAAGACAAAAAAGATCCTATATCATCTCTTGAAAATCCAAAAGTTGTTTGAGTTAAGTCATTAGTACCAAATGAAACAAAATCAGCATGCAAAGCAATTTTATCTGCAATAAAACAAGCCCTTGGTAATTCTATCATAGTTCCAACTAAATAATTTATTTTTGTGTTATGTTTAGTAAATAATTTTTTTGCGGTCGTATTTATAATTTCTTTTTGGCTTAAAAATTCATTTAAAGAACCAACAAGAGGAATCATTATTTCCGGTTTTACATTTAAACCCTCTTCTTTTAATGCAATGGCAGATTTAATAATTGCTGTTGTTTGCATTACTGTGATTTCTGGAAAAGTAATTCCCAGCCTACAGCCACGATGGCCCAACATGGGATTCAACTCTTTTAAACTGTTAATTTTTTGATTAATATGCTTTGAAGTCATATTTAATTCAAGAGCTATTTCATCTATTTGTGTTTTGTTGACAGGCAAGAACTCATGAAGAGGAGGGTCTAGTAAGCGAATTGTTACAGGATATGGAGACATTGTTTTTAAAAGTTTATAAAAATCGTTTTGCTGAAAAGGAAGTAATTGTTTAATATATTCATTTCTGCTTTTTTTATTGGATGCAATAATCATTTTTCTAACAGCTTTAATTCGCTGTGGATTAAAAAACATATGTTCCGTTCGGCATAAGCCTATTCCTTTTGCACCTAAACTTTTAGCAATTAATGCATCTTTTGCTTGATCGGCGTTAGCTCTAACTAATAAATTGTTATATTTTGAGCACGCCTCCATTAGTCTTAGGTAGTCTTTGTTTTTGTTTATGTCTGTTTTTTGTAATCTTAATTTTCCTTCATAAATATTGCCAACAGTGCCATTAAGAGTAATCCAATCATTTTCTTTGAACTTTTGATTATTGACAGTAAAAAACTTTTTTTCTTCATTAACCTCAATTGCACTGCAGCCCACAATGCAACACTTTCCCCATCCTCTTGCAACTAATGCTGCATGTGAAGTCATGCCGCCCCTAGTAGTTAAAATTGCTTCAGAGGCAAACATTCCATGTACGTCTTCTGGCGAAGTTTCTTCTCTAACTAAAATAATTTTTTTACCTTTTTTATATAATTTTTCTGCTTTATCTGAATTAAAAATAATCTGCCCTGTTGCCGCACCTGGACCAGCAGGAAGCCCTACAGCTAAAGTTTTTGCTTTTAGTTCTTGAGAATGGTTAAGCGATGGAAGCAAAAGTTCGTTTATATGATTGCTTTTAATACGGTTTAGTGCTGTTTTAGAGTCTATTTTCTTTTCTTTTAATAAGTCTAATGCAATTTTTATAGCAGCTTGTCCAGTGCGTTTCCCTGTTCTAGTTTGCAATAACCACAAATGTTTTTTTTGAACAGTAAATTCAATATCTTGCATATCTATGTAGTGATTTTCTAATTTTTTTTGTATTCTGTAAAGCTGTTTATAAATATCAGGAAATTTTATCTCTAAGCTTTGGTGAGATTTTTTATAATAATTATTTATAGGATAAGGGGTTCTGATTCCCGCTACAACATCTTCTCCTTGGGCATTTACTAGCCATTCACCAAAAAAATGATTTTCTCCAGTTGAAGGATGACGAGTAAACGCAACACCAGTACCTGAATCATTTCCCATGTTTCCAAAAACCATCGCCTGAACATTTACAGCAGTTCCCCATTCATTTGGAATATTTTCAATTTTTCTATAATCAACTGCCCTTTTTCCATTCCAAGATTTAAAAACAGCTTCTATTGAAGATTCAAGTTGTTCTAGGGGGTCGTTTGGAAAAGGCTTATTAAACATTTTAGAAACAATATCCTGAAAAGCAATACACAATTTATATAAATCATCGTAAGATAGATTTATATCGTTTTTAATTTTGTTTTTTAATTTATATTGATTGATTGTTTTTTCTAACAAATGCCTGATATCAAAATTTAAATTATTTGATTTTTCCATTACAACATCAGCAAACATCATAATCAATCTTCTGTAAGAATCATAGACAAAGCGTTTGTTCCCTGTTTGTTCAACTAGTCCTAAAATTGTATTATTGGTTAGGCCAACATTTAAAACGGTTTCCATCATTCCAGGCATAGACTTTCTGGCTCCAGATCTAACAGAAAGAAGAAGAGGATTTGTCTTAGAACCAAACTTTTGATTCATGCATAATTCTAGTTTTTTTAAATTTTTTTTTATTTGTTTTTTGCAGCCAGGAGGATATTTACCTTTGAGCATGTAGTAAACACAAACATCCGTTGAAATAGTAAATCCTGGAGGCACAGGTATGTTTAAGTTAGCCATTTCAGCTAAGTTTGCACCTTTTCCACCAAGAGTGTTAGACATGGATGCAGAACCATCTGTATTTTTCTTATTGTTAAAAAAGTATACGTATTGTTTTTGTTTCATAATTATATAGGCTTGATAAATTAAATGATATTTTAAGAAAAAAATTTCTATAAAAATAGTATTTAAGAATATTGTATTTTGAAAATAATTACATTAACTTAAAAAGCTATAAAAATTTAAAATAGAATAGAAATAAATATGAAAATTGAAAGAATGAATAAAGGTGAGTGGGGAAAGCTAAGAGCTTTTTTTGATTTAAGAACAAGTGAAGGTATCGTAGTCAAAGGATTTAAACTAGTTGAGGGTATTAATGGAATGTTTGTTGGTATGCCAAGCCAAAAAGGCAAAGATGATGAATTTTTTGATACGGTCTTCATGGAAAGAGATATGCGAGAAGAGCTAAATCAGATTGCAATGGATGCCTATAACAATGCAAGTTTTGAAGCTCAAGCACCAGATCAACCAAAAGCACCAGCAGAACCAATGGAACCAAGCAAAATGCCAGATACTTTATCATCTGCAGATGCCACAGAAAATGTACAGCCGTTTGATGATAACGACATTCCATTCTAAAAATGAAATTTTTATTTTCTTCATTAGGTAAAAAAATTCAGATTGCTGTATCTGGGTTGCTTTTAGCTACTTTTTTAATATTCCATTTATTAAATAATTTAGTGCTTTTTACGGGTCCAGATAATTTTAATGCAATGGTTTCATTTTTAGAAGGAATTAAACCTATTATAAGAATTATGGAATTTGGTTTAGTTGTCATTTTATTAACGCATATTATTAATGCTGTGTATTTAACTGCATATAATAAAAAAGCTGCAACTTCGCGTTATAGTACGGTTTCAAAAGAAACAAGTTCAGTTAATTCTAGATCAATGATTGTTTCAGGTTCTATTATTTTGTTTTTTTTTATTATTCACCTGCGATATATATGGTATGCTTTTCAGGCCCATCTGTTTGTAGGCAGTGAAACTTATTATGATGTTTTGCTAAGAAATCAATGGGGCTATTTAGGGCATACACCAACAGCAATTTTTTATATAATATCAATACTTTTTATTGCATCGCATCTTAAGCACGGAATACAGTCGGCATTAAAAACGTTTGGTTTTTTAGAAAATTCTCATTGGAAGCCTCTGTATGTTGGTTCAGTAATTTTTTGGGCAATTATTCCGCTGGCTTTTATTTTTATTGTCATTTCGATCCAAGTTGGGATCATAAGTTAAGGATGTTTTTTTTGCTGTAGACAAGTGCTTATTGTATACATTTTTTTTAAAATTGTATACATTATGTTTTTATTGTCTACATTTTATATTTATTGTAATTTAATATTGTTAATATGAATAGGTTTTAAACATGAACACGAGAGATGAAAAAATAAAATATGGATTTAGTGATGCGGATTTTGAAATTTTTTGCAAAAAAAATCCCAATATTCCTAAGGGAACCTTTCAGGTTAAAAAAAGAGGTTCTAGTTATTATTGGTATTACACTCTAAGCACCAATACTACCGATAGAGTAAAGTATTTAAGTAAGGCGTATGAAAATTCAAACAAAGAAGAAGCTTCTAGTTTTATTTTAGCTCTATCTAAATTAAAAGAAAAATATACAAATGATGTTGAAGATTTGCATTCTGGTGCTCCAGAAGGTAATTTGTCTGACTTGTGGACCTCTCATAAATTCAACATGAAGTTAGTTAATCCTGCTAATAAGCGTAAATATACTGTTATAGTTGTTGGAACTGGTTTGGCGGGAGCTTCTGCTGCTGCAACGATGGCAGAATTAGGTTATAATGTTTTGGCTTTTTCTTTTCATGAATCTCCAAGAAGAGCGCATAGCATTGCTGCACAAGGCGGCATTAATGCTGCTAAAAATTATCAAAACGATGGCGACAGTATACACAGATTGTTTTATGATACTATTAAAGGTGGAGATTA
>CETY01000837.1_pt1 | contig 12749 bp, 17 predicted proteins | sample 361551 | NCBI WGS metagenome assembly CETY01 (sample SAMEA2623135, study PRJEB7988) | marine metagenome | biome: marine biome (ENVO:00000447); feature: deep chlorophyll maximum layer (ENVO:xxxxxxxx); material: "saline water (ENVO:00002010), including plankton (ENVO:xxxxxxxx)" | depth 45 m | reverse complement strand
GGTAAGACAATTTCATGACAGCTAAGACACACATACTTTAGAGTTTTTAGTAGAGGGGAGCTATCTACTCCTCCTGTTAAGTACATATAATTAGGAACTGGTACTGCTAAGTTTATTCTTCCAAAGTGGCCTGGGCAAGTATATGTCTTTTTTCCGTTGATATTAGCAGTATGCCCACAAGTAAAACAAGCTTCATCATCACTAGGCGTACCTAATCTTAGGTCTGCTACTCCCCCATGAATAGGTCGTGGAATTGATAATAGAGTGGTTTTAGTTTTCCTAGGTGTTTCATATACCTCTGCGTGTCTTATTATTCTGTCTGCGCTTAGTAAGTCTATTTCTTCCGGACTCATCATTCCATGGTGAATAGTACTTATTTGCTTGGTTATCTCATGAAGAGTATAATCTTCTCTTGGTGTGATTACAAATTCTGCAGAAACTGGTCCTTCAACCACTACTCCGTCATATTCCGGTTCCATTTGTACTCTATCTGATATGTCGATAAGCTCTGTGTAGAGCCAATCATCAGGTAGCGGTTCTCCATCCAAATGTCGTGCTGTGCCTTCGTAGGGTGAGTTAGATACTTTACAGATAGTAAGAAGCCCTTGCTTAGACCTTATACCAGCTGCGTTTGGGGAATACATATACCACCTATAAGCTGCATCAGCACTTTTTGGTAACCACTTAGTCGTATCTATTTCGAGCTTTACGGTCAACTTTTTTCCTTCGTGCTCTATCATTTCTTCTTGGGTAAAAAACCAAAAGAAGCCAGTTACTAATTCAACTTCGTTATCAATTTCTTGAATTACCATACTAACCCCTCGCTGCTGTGTATGCCAAGTAATCTGCTATCTCATTTAGCTCAGTGCCTACATGAGCTTTAACCCATTGGTATTGGTGAACTCCTTTGAGTTTGTCTTCTAGTACTCTGATTCTTTTAATTATTGCTTTAAGCCCGGGCTCTTTTATGTTATAATTATCTGATAACCCTTCTACTACCATTTTAGAGTCGCTAACTATCAAAATATGAACGCTGGGCCCGAGCTTTCGTGAAACTAAATCCTCTAATGCTAGTTCTACTGCTACAAATTCAGCCATATTATTAGTAGTTATACCAATATACTCCCCATGAAGATGTAAAATGTTCCCACTGTCCTTTTCGACAATAACATAGCCAGCACCACATTCCCCCTTACTATCTCTAGAATCTTCCTTTATGCAACTGCCGTCAGTCCATACTTCATATTCCATATCAAACACCTTTGATTACACGGTACTTAATTTTAGTACGGGCAGCCGAGTCTTCACTATCATCTTGATTAAACTTGCTTCTTACAACTATAATTTTGACAACAGAGCCAATAGGAGTTTCTTCACCTTTCATTCTAAGGTATTCGAGTGCCGCATCTTGGTACATTAATGGCGGAAGCTCTTCTATTTTGATAGATTTAGCCTTTAGCACCGCTTCTGCTTCTAAGGGTAAAAGCACTTTATGGTCCGGCATTAGATAGTGCATTAATCTAGCGCAGGTACTCCCTCACCATGAAGGTACTGCTTAATTTCTTGAATTTCGTCACCTAGCTTTACACTCCTATACCCAAGAAATGTGGTTAAACATATAACTAGTAAGTCAATAGGAGTGAACTCGAACACCATAAAAACAAAAGTAGTATAGATTACCCCAATAGTTAGTGCTACTGATAACACTCTAAACCTAGCCTGTAAGTCGACAAGCTTGTTTAGCTCCGTGATTTCTTTAGAAAAGGGATTAGGTACTTTACCATTCTCCGTCGTCCCAGTCCCAATCTTCGTCATCGTCATCATCCTCTGGTTCCTCTTCGTCATCGTCAAGTCCATCTAATAGGCCACCAAGGCCATCATCGTCATCATCTTCTATATCCGGAAGAATAGCCTTTGCTTTCTTTGGCTTGTCTTCGCCTATTTCTTCCCAATCAGGGATGTTATCATAGTCAAACTCGTCCTTTTCGGGTATTTTTAGTTCCGGACGAGCCTTCTTTGCCATTGCCGCCTTGACAAGAGAGGGTTTTTCTTCTACTGCTCCTCCTTCTTCCTCTTCGGGCTCGTCAAACTCGATAGCTGATAGATTAAGGTCTGAGTTCTTCTTCAAAGCAAGAGTAGGTTCGACCCACCCTTCTAGCTTTTTCATAGCTGATTCATCATTCATTGCGTCAATTTCAATAGTCAAATAATAGGTAAAGGTATGTTTCTCTGCCATATTTATTACTCAGCTTCAGTCTGACCTTAAACCTAAGTGTTGTTCAAGTGACTATGTAAACCTTCACAACGCTTATATGCACCGTGAAGATGCACATAACAATGGGCACAGCGGACTCTATGAGCGCAATTCGCGTCCGCAAGTATGACATTCAGAGATTAAAAGACTTCAAAGTCAATAATGAGTCTACCTGGGAGACACTTGCGCGTATTCTAAATGAGTACCAGCATAGCTTATTGGATAAAGAGGACTAATAATGGCTAAATTCAAAAGAACAGTGATGAAACTTGAACAGTGTTTCAAGATATATGAGGAAAATCAAAACTTAGATGTACTCTCCTTTCATCAAATAAGAGATTGGTATAATGAGCGTACAAAAGATGGTATTACCTCTGCTCGTTTGATTAACTTACTTAGAAAGCGCCCTCAATTCACATGGCAACATACTGAGCGTAAAATCGGGTCAAATGAAACCCTATCTTACTGGTCTTTGGGCCAAAAAGAGGTTTTACCTAATCCAGCTCAAGGTTGGGTCGTTGTTGAACAGCGTTCTCTGACTGTGTAGTACTACCTTCCAGGGCGCTACAATATGAAGGCGGGGAATGGAAATATAAGTTCCATGAATCTTATACTAAACTTCCCCCGTACAAATACTACAGTGACTCGTATGCTTAGAACCTCTCTCTGTCAGTAGTTTGTAGCCCTCACATTAGGAGGTAACATGAAATGTCATTTGACCCAATTAAATGGAGTGATAAACCACTACAATGGGACGAAGTGCCGGAAATCGTTACTCATGAGTTGTCATGCCCACAATGGCTTGACTACATGGGAATGCGATACACCCACACAAAAAACGACTTTGAAGCTAATCATCCTGTTTATTTAGACGGGAAATTGGTTGGTCGTACAGACATCCGCGTATTTAGCGGTTGTACTTGTGGAAATCGGCATTACAGCGTCACCATTGTAGCATGAAATCATGCCCAAATTATTAATTAATATAGTCCGAGGACTATAATTGCCCCCAGGAAGGTTTAGGCCTACACTGGGTGGCCAATAAGTGCGGTAAGCACAAGGTGAAAAAATGAAAGAACCAAATAAACCAGAGTTAAAAACCCGTGCAGGGTTAAACTACTTTAGACAAGAAAGAGACGAAAAAAAATTAACAGACAGGCAATTGCTTGACCTGTATGATAAAATAGAGGAGATAGAGGATGATATTACTCGCCCTAGCTTTAGAAAATGGATAGGAGTACCTCAAGGTGCTCGCGCTCCTTTTGATAAACTCCCTTGTCATCGAGACATCGCTGTAGAAATACAGGGTGAAAAATGGGTTACTGAGAAAGAATGGGCTTTAGGAATTATAACAGCCAAAGAAAACTCAGAGAGAAGAAGGGAAGAAGAGGAAGCTCGCATTCTTAAAGAGTACAAAATCAACTCCCTTCGTAACCTATGAACTAATATATTCTACGGAATATAGCTGCCCCCAGGAAGGTTTCGGCCTATACTGGGTGGCTGAGAAGTGCTGGTAAGCACCGCTGCTCAAGTAGTACTACTTTGAGCGGCGCTACAATATGAAGCGAGGGAAGCCTTGCTTTGCCCTCGACAGGGGGAACGATGACCGCCGCAAGGCAAGAGTCGAGGGAGACAATAGTGTCCTACCCCCCACCGTCGAGAATTAGGTGTGAGTATAAACCCGGCTTCAAAACCCGGCGAATTTATGCCAGACCCCGGAGATTGCATCAAAGGGGAGATAAGTGAGTGATGAAACTGATTGGAAGGTTGTTGGACAACCTGCAAGGTATACTAGTTTTAACTAGAAGTGCCTCCAACTGAAAGATTAAGTGCATTACGCACACACACAATTTACCACACACGCTTGGACTCGATTTATCGAGTCTGTACATTATCTTGAGACTAAAAAAGGGCTTAAGCCCAGCGTACCTATCACCGTAAGGATGGTGGGTAAAGTCGCACAGTAATTTATTAGCTCTCTTCGGAGAGAAACAGAAATCCAGCTATCAGCCTTACGGCTGAGACTAATATACGCCCACATTGGCGGACCCTACCGGATAGAGCCGAGGGTTCAGTGGTGCGCGGAAGTTGGATGTTAATGTACTTACAAAAACTGCCGGGGTAGCGTTAAAACTACCCCGGTATTTTTTTTGTATTAGGTACCCTTACACCGATAAAGTAAGGAGGTAAAAAAAATGAAAAAAATAATGAAAACCCTGATAATGTGTCTGTTTTTGTTCTGTGGCTTTATAGTCATAGGCGCAACAGACATTACGAATATGAATGACCGAAAAGCTGACAATGAGGCCCAACAGAGAGTAGTTGATTCTAACTCTCTCCACTGGAGCCGATATAGTGTCCGTAATAGTAACAATAAAAGGAACAAGAAAGATGCAGAAAAGTGGCGCAGCAAGATATGCACCAACTCTGATGATGTTCCTAAATTTAGAAATGTTGCTGTTAAAGACAAAGGCACTACAAAGCAAAAGAAAGCTTGGAGGAAATTCAACCTAAAACCACCGTTTGGACGCGCAAAAGAGATAGCAGATTCTATCTACTATGGCGTAATAGAAGACGGTGTGAGTATTGCATCAGTCCTAAAGACTGAATTAAAGCAAATACTCCAATATGACACAAAGCGAATTAAAGACCCCACTTACAAAGTGGACTACGCTTTGCATGTTTTATTGAACCTTGGGCCAGCAATGAATGTTATGTTTAACGAGAAACTCAAAAATCACGGAAGTGGAGACCACGAAGTCAAAACTCCGAGAAAGCAAACTGAGCAGAAACTAACAATAACAACTGGCCATATCGAGCAAGCACTCAAGTCTTGTTTCGATATTGTTAAGGAATTCGGGTATCGACTTGAAATAGCACCACTGAGGGCTAAAAACGGCAAAATGAAAGTGATTTCAGAGCCTATTTGGCGTGAGCTATATGTACGCTCATGCGACCCCTCTATTAAAGCTATTAAACAACAAGTCGACAAAGCGTTTGATTCAACAGAATATACTTTTACTATTAACGGTGAGAGTATAAAAACAACCTATGACTCTATTAAAGAAAACTTTAACGACGAAGCCTTTATGGCCGAAGCGGAAAAGAAACTTAAAGAATGGGTCGAACTATATGCTAAAGATGACTATATGAAGTATCAGGAGACAGTTCCTGCAATGCTTTCTAAAATAGTCGTTGATTACCACAGTAAAGCTAGTCAATCTAAGGAACTAGGGAATAACGCCCAAAGTACCGAAGTAGCTAAACTTGCTATAAATGCAGGTAAAGCTGCTGACAAGCTAGAGACTAAATTTATTGATATGTATGTAGAACAACAAAAAGCAACTATGCCATCTAGAGCTAACTTATTCAACCAGATAGTTGGACAAGCAGAAAGAGTAGGCCGAAGTAATATTCGAAAGGATAAACATACTAAGGTCATTTCTATGGTTCGAGAGCATAAAGATAAGGCTAATGTCAAAGAAGTTACAATGATTTGGCATTTGTCGCATATGTCTGACTGGAAGGTTGATACAACCAAGAAGTCAGGAATTACTGAAAACAACCACACAGGTGCAAAATTTTTGTTGGGACCATCCAACAATCTGAAAATACCTGGTTCGATTGAAACTGGTTATGTTAGGTCACTGAAAGATACACAATCTGGAATGGGACCATATCACGGAGATGCCGTAGGACTTCAGCTTATACTAAGTCCAAACGGCAAATTGTTTACTGTCTTTAAGGGGCAGAAAAACGCTGCAGTTGATAAAATTGCTAAGAACCGTGTGAAATACAAAGAGCTGTACACTATGATTAATGTAGGTTTAGGGAATGACCCTAGACAACCAGCTCATCTTATTATGGGACTCTACACTAATCCTGCCCTTCTAAAGGACCCAGGTATGAGAGCCCCAGTGCTGAAAAGCATTCAAATAGAAACTGACAATCGGAAACTTACTCCCACTAAGCCTAAAAAGCATAAGGGGAAGAAGCAAGGACCAAATTCTAAGAAAAACCGGAAGAACTCTGAAGGTAAGTCTTGGGATAGTGAAGCTTCATCTAGCGATGTTGTTACACCAGAGGAAGTTAAACAGTATTCTACTGCAAAGACTGATAATGTAAGTCAAGATGCAGCAAGAGATGCGGCTATTGAACAATATACTGCCGAATGCAGGCAGATTTCCAAAATGACTGTTAAGCAGCTAAAGGAAGACCTGCAAAAAAAGGGTGCGACTGTTCCTAGTCGTGCACTAAAGGCAGACCTTATTGAGCAAAGAATGGAGCTACAACCTCCGTTTGAGCTATGGTATAAAGCTAATACAACTTTAGAGCCTCAAAACTCTAAAACTACTAAGACCTCATCAAAAAAGAAGGGTAATACCCCGAAACCTTCCAGGCGCAAGCCCGGAAAGGATGACTGAGTTTAGGTTGTTGTTAACTGAATAACCCGATATCATGCGTAGTCTGCGGATTGCGTATTACTGCCCCCCTTAGTCGTTAGCGGCTTTGGGGGGCCCCTAAGTGTGATTAGATAATAATGATTAAAAGAATAACTTTTTTAATATTTTGCCTGCTGATGACTACCCCTTACTTAATAGGAGGTGAATCAGCAGTGCGCGAAAGTGAGATACCGAATGCCCATTCAATGGTTCGCAAGACTGTTAGAAGGAAAGCTCGTGAAATCTCTCAACGCCAACAAACCCTGCTTATTGCAGGCGACGAACAACTTATGCCTCGTGCAAACATTGACTTGGAAACTAAAGAACTCCACTCACTCTTACCATTAGAAGTGAGGGAGTTTCAAAGCAAAACAAGTCTTTTGGCGTACTTTATTCGTCGTACACTTTGGAGCGCTGGTCTATCTAAGGCTGCCGCTAAGAAGTTAGTAAAATCTTATTTCCCAAGTCAAATGAAAATAAAGCATTTGGCAAAGAAAAGGGGAGTAAGCAGAAACCAAGTACGCTCTGCGTATTTGCTTCGTCAAGCTACTTTGCACCAATACTGTTCGCAAGTTATCCACTCTGAGTGGAAATCGACTTATGCTGAATTGAAAAATATTCAGGTTAAAGAGTTGAATAAACTAAAGAACAAGCTTGATGAAATTGGCGGCTTTATTGACCCTCACAAGGAAACCATAGAAGCTGCTAAACAAGAAATCCAACAAATCAATAAATTCTTTGAAGCCAAAATTAATAAAAATCAGAAATTATATCAAAAAATATCTGATTGGGCTAAAGAGGATAAGACAATTACAGCTGAGTGTGTTAAGCATTCATTTGTAGACGAGTCTTTGATTGGTAGGTCTCGTGCCAATTTGGAGTTAGCTGCCCATAAAGCAGTAAACGACAATAAGATAAAGCACGAAGAAGACAAGCAAAAAAGAGTTGAGCATTACAATGCTATAATTAAATCACTTAATGATGATACTATTAGGCAAAATGCCGTTACTCAACAGCTAGTCGATGAAAAACTACGATGTGAAGAAAGAATAGAACACTGTAATAAGTTTCTATACCGGTTTTCTAACATTGTAGACATTACAGTAAATAATGCACCATGGAGAAGCAGCCGCTTATCCAATAATTTGGTGCAAGAAAAATATGTTCTTACTATGCTTGAATTAGCAGAAAAGGACGAAATGGAATTTGCACCTTTGCATCACCCTGACTTTATTTGGCCTCAAGCGCTTACAGCTGAAAGCCTAAGTTACATAATGGGTGAGGAGCTCGACTTTGAGCAAAGCATATCCATTCCTAGAACTAACAAGCCCAAATTTAAGGGCGTAGACGGTCTAAAACAACGAGCTGGTATTGCCAACATCCGTGAACTATCGGAGACACTTGGCCTACCTACTGAAATTAACAACGGTTCTGAATTCAAGAGATTGAATGCTAAGGAACTTTTGGGCCAATACAACAAATCTTCCATTGAGTTAATGGCACCGAAAGGTGTAATGGCGACTCTTGGAAATGAATTTAACAACTTTTGGAATGAAGGAGCAACTTACCGTAGTAAATGGGCCGGTGACTTATACAGTTTTACAACACCAAGTCATGAAGTCCAGGAAGAAAGAGAAGTAGACAGCGAACTTGCCGCTATGATGGCTAAGTATGCTAACTTAAACCTTTGAACCTAACTACTGTTTTGTTTAGTGTCTGCCACCCCCTTAATTGGGGGTGGTGGGCCATTATAAGTGATGATTAAACTATCAGAGAGCATTAAGCCTCTGAGTCGGTTTTTGGCTAAGGAAGCTGAAAAAAGAGAAATCCCTAAGTTTGCTGCTACGAGCAGTACATGGAGAGAAACTCTCAGTGGACTAGCCGTTGTGATTTATTCACAACCAACAAATATACCTATATGGCCGGATATGGTTATTGGTGGTATTAAACAGATAAGAAAAGTCTGTAACTCTGATGTTAAAGTTAGAAATAACTTGAAGAAACTCGCTGCTAGCGGGATTCTAACTACAACTGGTAAGGTTGTCAGTTATTCATGGCAGAAGGATTATGACCCTGGGCGAAGACATGTTTATTGTCACACCCTTGGGCGAAGACATGTTTCAGCAGAGTATTATCTAAATATAGAAATCCCAGGTGAGCTACTTGCTAGAGAAGCTTAAATTCTGGAGAAAATATGCCAAGCAGGCTAATACGCCTGTTAATGAAGATAGAGTTAACCAAGTAGTTGACATTATTTTCGATATGGCTAAGTTACTGCATATTGAACCACAAGAAATAATGTTGGTTATGCAGCAGAAACTAGAGGTTAATGACACAAATGTTGTTATTGACCCCGATATTGAAGCAATCGTTAGAACCGATATGCTAGGAGTTGGTCTTCGTGTCAGATGACATGGAACCTATATCCAATGATGAGTGGCTTAAATCCCATGTTACGCCTAAACTTGATAAACTACAAAAAAGACCTGATGGTCAGTATATTATCAATGTAGGACTATGCTGGGACCGCCATCGCTACAATGACCTATACGAAGGCCGAGTACGGTTTTCTGTGTTCCCTAAAGCGGTTATTTTACCGCAAGACTGGGAAGCACACTGGTCTCATGCGGTCAATTTCTATTCTTACTTACAAAAAAAGTTAGAATCGTTTGACCAACCTAACGCTCGTGTCGACCTTCGTGTGTACTGTTCAGGTGCATCGGGTTGTAAAAAGGCGTTAATTGATGCTTTCAATGACAATGTCAAACGAAAAGGATTCTCCCTTATCTCTACTCCATCTAACTGGAAACTTATTCCTATGGAGTATAATAGAGACAAAGGCTATGAAGAGAAGCCTGATATTTACAGCTACCCAGTTGAATAATATCGCAATAAGTGAACGGTAATATAACCTCACGATTTGGAGGTTTAACATGGTAAGAACGCGATTGTTTCTTCACCCTACTTTTGATTGTTCTTTTGACAAGGTATGCAGAGATGACTGCTACCTGTTGAAGGATAAAAGTAGAGAAGAAAAGAAGTTTAGACTACCTGATGAATATTGGATAAATATTGTCCATCTCGCAGGTAAACATGGCTTTCAAGAGCTTTCTTTACCCATTAATCCTCTAAGGGGAGTGACAGGTGTCACTGACCCCTTACATTGGCTACGCATTCTTGCTCCTATTGCTAAGGAGTATAATATGCTAGTCAACATAACGACTACTCTAGATGTTGCTAAGAAAATTACAGCGTCTGATACTGTCGATATAATTGCTCTTTCCATTGACGATTTTCGTACAGGGAAAGACTGGAAGCGTTACGCTACCAAGCTCTCAGCAGAGACTGAGAGACTAAGAAACTTAGGTATAGAAACTAACTGTAATCTAAGTTACAATCCCGGGACTGAGATACAGTTCCTGTTCAACTCAGAACGAAAAAAAGAATTGATGAAAATATTTGACTATACTACTCCTTTGTGGCCTAAACCACTTAAAGAAGCAGACATACTAACATTAGCCAGTGGTCGCCTAATTCAAAAAGGTGACAGAAACGGCTCTACTTACGATGACCTTATCGGTAAAACTGATGGGTTTCTAGAAGACTATTGTATGTCCTTTGCACGAGGAGAGTCAAGTTGTGACGCTGGATGGGGAACCCTATCTATTGATGCATTTGGCAGACTAGCCATTTGTCCTTACTCAGCGCATAATCAAGATGTATCGACCCCTGATAAATTTCAGGACTACCTAGAAAACATACTACCGAAGAATAAGATAATTGAGTCTTGTGCTTTGATTGATGTTGAATAGGAAGATAAGGTGAAACAAATGAAAGAACCAAAAAAAGAAAAAGAAGACCGAAGCAAGTGGACAGCTCAGCAATGGACTGACTACGCAAAGGCATGGACCTACGGAAAAGGAAGAAACAGAGACCTCAACGGTGCAAATCTGAAAGATGCAAATCTGAAAGATGCAAAGTTAAGCAATACGAAGTCGGGCAGTTTACACGCGACGAATGCAAACTTTGAAGGTGCCAATCTTGAAGGTGCTACACTATATGCTGCTGTCCTCAAAGGTGCAAATCTCAAGGGAGCAAACCTCAAAGATGCGCAACTAACAAAAGCAAACCTAAGTGGAGCAGACCTCGCAGGTGCAAACCTAGACGGGGCAAGGCTAAAGGAGGCGAACCTCGTAGGTGCAAACCTAGATGGCCATGACCTTGATGACCTGCGTAAGCGAGTTTCAGGCTTCTAAACTTAATTAAAGATGAATATAGTCTGCGGACTATAATTGCCCCTCAGAAGGTGTTCGGCCTCCTGAGGGGCCCTATTAGTGTGAATAAGTGAGTAATCTAAGACAATTAGATGAACTTCCCCGCGATGCGCCTATTATGGTTGTTATGCGTGGGGCGCCTGGTCAAACAAAATCGACTCAGGCGAAACATTTGAAATGGCATTTAGAGAAAGAAGCTGGCCTTGAAGTCGGCATTTTTTCTACTGATGACATTTTTATAAAAAGCAATGGCGAGTACGAGTTTGTACCTTTCGCTATTGCCGCAGCACATATTTTTAAGCAGCATGAAATGATTCAATCAATGAAAATGCGAGAATTTGATGTGTATATTTTGGACAATACTAACTTGCAAAAAGCGGAGTTTCTCCCTTACTTGCGAGAAGCCATGTATGAAAATTTCCGTGTCTTTGTTCTCGACCTTCGAGGACATAAAAGACACAAGAACATTCATGGTGTACCTGAAGATAGAGTCCAAATGATGCTAGATAACTCAGATAAGCCTTACCCGGCTCATATTGAGAAATACTATGCAGAGAACCAAGAATGGTACGACTGGATTGAATCCACGGTTACCGATTGGAAGCCCCTATTCACTTGTATACAAGAATTAAGGGGGAAGCAAATTGACTGACGAGATTTTTGAAAAACTCCGTGGTCGGTTTAAACACAAGAGGTGTCCTACTCTTATAACTGGTACAAGACCAGATAAAGAAAGATACCCACATTTAAGAAAAGGATGTGATTGTGATGATATCATCTATACTGGTGATTGGTCACTCCCTCACACCTTTAATTGGTCTCAAGTATTCATTGCTAAAACTGGCACTAAGTGCACAAAGTTTGAGTGGGATTACCAAAGAGACTTAACTGTGAAGAATAATTACTTTGAAATACAAAGAAAAGGCGGGTTAACCGCTAAATATGTTAGAGAACAGATGAAAAGAATCAGTAGCAGAGAAGGAGAATTCTTAGCCTATTCAGGTGATAGAAAACACTTCAATGCTGACCATATTGAAATTTTAGGAGTCGTGGTATATCGCGCCTTCGTTCGACAAGCTCTGATGTATCAAGATGACCAAATATTTGAGGTTGTAGCTCTCGCTACTAGCGAGGGTACTCCCATATTACACTTTATTGGTGATAAACACCATATAGTAATTCATGGTCAAAATGCTCCAGTAACTGCCGAATTTAGCATGGGTCCTTACCCACTTACTTGGCCTGGAGCACCGCGCGAAAAAGGTGAGAACCAATGACGCGCCTACCAAGAAGAACGGACTATGACGCTGAGCTGCTTAAAATGCAGCGTAGAATCAGAAAACTAGAAAAAACCGTAAATACTCTTGTAAAAAAACAAAAGGAGGTATGCCAATGTCGGAACTAAAAATCCGAATTGAAACTGAAGAATATATCTATGAAGAATATATTGAGGCATAACCCCATAAGTGTACTAGTAGTACTACTTTCCCAGGCGCTACAATATGAGCCAGGGAATAAAACATGCTACTCGCATGTCCTCACGCATTTATGCGTATGGCTATGAGTAACGCTAGTGTAAAAAATTAGTGATAAGTGTCTCCTGACTAAAGGGGGCAGCAACAACTGGAGACCGAGAATGTTCTAAAAAACATATTTTTCTGTCATAACCCTCCATTACTACGCTGCTCCCACTCAGGAAATAAGTGAATAAGTGAATAGGATAGAACAACTTGGACCGTGACGGTAAACTGTCACCCATCTGAGTTATCCTTGAAATAC
>CETY01089828.1_pt1 | contig 12752 bp, 23 predicted proteins | sample 361551 | NCBI WGS metagenome assembly CETY01 (sample SAMEA2623135, study PRJEB7988) | marine metagenome | biome: marine biome (ENVO:00000447); feature: deep chlorophyll maximum layer (ENVO:xxxxxxxx); material: "saline water (ENVO:00002010), including plankton (ENVO:xxxxxxxx)" | depth 45 m | reverse complement strand
GCTTTATCAGCTTCTATTTGAGCATTTACTCTACTCATGTTCATAAGGGCCTTACCTTGTTTTTCGTATTGCTCTTTCATTATCGCCATTGTTTGTTTTTGCTCTTCAACGGCTGCTTCTAGTTTTATATTATTCTGGGTAAGTGTTTGATTCTCATTATATAGATAAAAACCTCCTAACCCTAGAATAAGTACCAATCCAATCATCATCTGATTCATTATGTATTATCTCCAATATATTTTTTAATAGCTCCAACTGTTTCTAAAGTTTCAGCATCTTCATCTGATATTTCTAAATCATATGCTTCTTCTATCTCCATAACTAGTTGTACTGTATCCAAAGAGTCAGCTCCTAAATCATTCATTAAATGTTTATTATCAGTCACTTCGTCTATATTAATATCTAATTGTTCTGCAATTATTTTCTCAATCATTATTCGTCCTCTATTCTATATCTTAAACCATTCATACCTTTTATATGAATAGTTCTTCTATCATGTGTTCTAAATTTTAGTTCTTTAAAATTTGCTTTGATTATTTTACGAACATGATTCCATTCTTGGTCATCTTCGTTACCCCATTGTGAGTCGTATGAAACGGTAATGGTATATCGTCTTTGGAATGTGGTTATTAACCACCACCAAAAACTAATTAGTTTGGTCTTTAAGTCTGTTTTGTTCACGTTTATTCCTACTAGCGAGTATTCTTCTTACGAATTTTTTACCCTCTTTAGTTCTACCATCATATTTGGCTGAGTCTGATACTCTTTTCTTATGTTTTTTAATATTGGCTTGAGTCATTGCGTCTGATGGCATTGCTATACCACCATGAGCTACTGCATTTGCCGCAGCATCTTCCCACATACTATTATAGTCCTTAAAGGTCATTCTGTTCTTCATCTTGTTATGTCCTTATTTGTAATATGTATATATTGATTTGTGTTTTTATGTTTCACCTTGTATATATTTATATTCTTAAATGCTCCAGCTGGTTGTAAATAATCTTCAACCATCACTCGATTCTTTTTAAGTGCGATAATTTCACCTGTTTCAAGGGAGGCAACATCTGTTGTTAATGTATATGTTCCTGGGATTAATTGTTCGCCTTCTTGGTACCAAGTGTTTTCTTCTAATACATCTGAGGATAAATCTTCATCAAGGAATTTTTCTAATGCTTTTATTATTGCTTCTTCGGACATCCCTGTATGTTCTTTAATTAGAAACAAGGCTGCTCCATATCTACCAATAACCGATTTACCACCAGGTATTTTAGCTAGTAATCTTTTTATATTAAACACTAACCTATGAAAAACTGTATAAGCAGATTTTTCTTGGTCGGTCTTTAACTCTTTCGATCTCTTTAATATCTTACCATCGGCGTCAAGGATACCTTGTTTAAAAGCTTCTGTTTTATCGAACGGAGTTACAAGCAATTTCAAAAAACGAAATGCGTAAAATAAATCTCCTGCTCTGGATATAATTCCCATTATAAGTTCCTTAATACTTCTACTATCGTAGGGTCCATTGGTATATCTACCATTTTATCTTCAGGCAAAAAATGTAAGTAAACAAGGAATGGTTTGATTATATGATGATGGTTCTCATGTATTTTATACATTATCATCTTATGGCCTGCTTCTATTCCGAAAACATTGTATAAAACAATCAAGTGATTTAAAATCAATCTTTCTTGTAATTCACCGTGTTCGTCGTATCTTGTAAGCAGCCTTTTTAAATACTTAAACCGACTTATGTCTTGTTTAAACTCTTCAACATCCGTACATTCTGGATTGTTGTAATTATTTGCCGCGAAAAGTCTAAAATTTTTATTATTTAATTCATCAAATATTTTCATCATATAATATATATAATTACAATTATGTTTCTAATCTAAACTCAGTACTCTTGTTTAAAAAACGAACTTCCCATTGGTCATTAGTCCCACTACCAATATAACAGTAACTGTGATGACCTTTATTTTCGCCTTCTATTACTTTCCATATATAGGCACCAAACCCAGGTTTAACTCTTTTATCAGCTTCTGTAATTGCACTAAAAGCAGCTTGTAATCTATGTCTTGCGTTAAAGAATGAACCATATTGAATCTCTTCGCTCTTAAATACCTTTTCGTATTTTTTCTTAAGTTCTTTCATGTCCTTTGCAAGAACCATATTAGGTTTAGGTTCTTTTTTCCATGGTATGATACCAATGCCTAATACTTGAACTTTACCACCATAGACATTTTCATCTCTAATACCAAATTGTCTAGCACTACGGCCTTGATGAATAACATTTAGCTTCATTCCTGCTTTCAGGTTAGCCATACTGACTTTACCTTCGCTTAAAAAATGTGTTTTAAATGATTCCATTTTATGCCCCGCCAGTAAATCCTGGGCCACCTTTACTAACACCTGAACCAAACTTATCAACCATTTTCTTCATGATATCTCTTATTTTTTCAATATCTTTATTCCAACCATCAATTTTTTCTTGACCACCTGATTTCATTCTAAATTTACTGTCCTTAGTTTTTGCTATATTGTTTTGTAAAGTACCTATTTTAGCTTTCATATCAGCGTATTTCTTTACAGCCAATTTATCAACTTCTTCTTTGACTCCTTCTTCAGGTTCATCATCAGCTTCGTAATTAGCATCTACGTAATCAAAGAATTCTTTTTTCTTATCGCCTTCTAATTCAGCAGGTGATTTAACACCAAATTTCTTTAGTGCTTTAGCAAAGAATGCTTGGTACTTCTTTTGTTTATCAGATTCTTCTTTAGAGATTTTAGCTATTGAGTCATCGACATCATCTTCTTTGACCTCTTTTTTTTCTTTTACAACTGTACCATCTTCTTTTTCGCCAGATTTCTTTACGACATGCTTGTCTTTAAAATCCTTTTCACCTTTAGCTCTTGGCTCTTCAGGTGATTCATTCTTTGGCTTTTCATGTACATAACCTTTTGCGTTATACTTATCATGACCAGCTTTATCCATTACTTCTACTTCTTCACCAGTTTCAGGGTGATACATTTTGTGAGGATATTTTACTTCCTCTTTTTTTGTTTTACCTTCTAAAACATCGCTAACTGCACTTGCTATGTCTAAGGTAATATTGTCATTAAATTTCATTTTTTCTACACTCCCATGTGAATGATTATTTCCCAGGTGATGGCAGCAATAAAACCTGCCAACATCATCCAGAATAGTTTATTTATAATACCAATAGTATTAGCGTTAGTATTAACGATAATTTCTACCCGGTCAATTCTATTTATAATATTTTGAATTTGTTCACTCTGTTGTTTACTAAAACTTGTTAAAGTATGAATCTTTTCTTCAGCTCGAGCCAACGCTACAATAGCTTCAGCCATCTTATCGATTTTTTCTTCTATTCTATTCAGCCTATCGGTCTGTGTTTCTCTAGCCATTTTTCTTTATAACCCTACAAGTTAAATTATTGTACCCTTTTATTAATCTATGGTATTCTCCTTGAGGTACATCAAAAATCATACCAGGTTGTAAATGATAAGGTAAACAATTTTCGTATTGAAATTGCCAACCCTCTCCATTTATAACTTCTATTTCTCTTGGCTCGTTATCACAATGCCAGATATATTCCTTATCGTCTCTATCGACAAAGAATTCTCTTATTTCTCCTTCTGCTGTGAAGGGAAAATCTTTACCAAAAGTAATTTCCGCCACCTTTTAATCCTAATTCTTTTGCGTATTGAGGTAACCTACATGCCCAATAACCTGGTGCCAATTTATCTTTTTTAGTTGCACATTGATGTCGGGCTGCAAAACTCTTTGCCGCTTCTTTGTCGTTAATCTTTGCCGTTAGGCCTGTTGTATCTCCAAACTCTATTTTCTTTATGTTACCAGTTTTCTGGTTTCTTACATATACAACATATTTCTTTTTACCACCTCTTTTGGGTGAGTTTAATTCAGGTTCTGCTTCTTCAACCATAGGTTGTTCTAAAGGAACATGTATACCTTCGTATAATCCAAATCTTTCTTCAATATGTTGTAAAAAACTATGCATTATTTAATTTCGTATCTAAAGATTTTATTTTTATCCTGGCCTTTTTTTGTTATTTTAAAACCTGCATATTTTGCCAGGACTTGTAAAAAGGGCCAATGTTTTTCAAACCTTTTTGCTTGTTTATCCTTAAACATTTGATTTCGGATTTCAGTCCATAATGAATCAACAATATTCATATCGCCGGCCACATACGGAGCTTCATCTAGTGATACCTCTTCGTTTGCCTTTGATAACATATCAGCTATTTTAGCTAATGTATCCTTGTCCTTTTTAGATAAACTTTTAAGCTTTCTATCATTTGCGATTTTTCTTAATGTATCACCATAGGCTTTAGTAGATTCATTTGCCTCACCTTTTGCTTTTGCCATAGCGGCAGCAGTCGGCGCGCCTTTTTCACCCTTTTTACGCATAGGTTTTCCACTCTTTCGTTTCTGGTGGATATTATGCCAAAGGCCTTTACCTTTTTCCTCTATATAACCCTTAAATGATTTCATTATCTTTGAATTGGTCCGTCTAGTTCGCCATTAGCTGCTATATCTGAATATGTATTTAATGCTCTTCTTGCCTTTATAATACCATCGTTAACATCCATCATATATAATGATTTACCATATTGTAATTTATTCATACCTTTATATGCTTGTTCTAATAACTTATCAATTCTTTTAACATCAGCTACTTCTTTTTTTGAATTAAATTCCTTAGCTTCTTTGATTTCGTCTTGTCTCATTTCTTTAAATGTTTTCATTTTCTTTTTCCTTTACTGATTCATCCTTTTGAATAGGACTCTGCCCTTGGTCTACTTTATTATTTAAATAATCATGAGCAGTATCTAAATAATCATTTGCTTTAACTAATTTATTAACCCACCATGCTGGATATTCTAAATCAGCATTTACTTGCTCTAATAAGTGTTCAGCATTTCTTTTAAGCTGCGTTAATTGATTAACAACATTAGCCTTTTGAGTGTGTCCATCCTCATTTAATACCTTAAGGTATGCATCGTTAATTCTAGAGTAATCAGGTTTATCGTACATCATTAACACCTTCGTTTGCTGTTCTTAAAGCTCCTCTAACCACAGGGTCATCGGATAAACCTCTTTTTATTTTTTCTATTTTATTAACAGCCGGAGTCATTGCTCCTCCCATGGCTAAAGCAATTTCTACTGCCTTTGCAATATCAGATGGTTTAAATTTACTTCTGTATTTTTCACTAATGCCTTTATTTTGTTTGCGTAATTCTTTTAAATTCATTTCTCCCTCCGGAACATAGCTTGCATTTAATAGTTCATCTTCAATAAATCTTTCTATATCATCACTATTTTTTATTTCGCCATTCTCCATACCCCAACTAACAAAATCCTCTTCTGCATCAGATGGTAGGTCTTTACCTTTATCTTGTAAAGCCTTAATATGTCTTTTATGTTTTCTGACTAATTTTTTCCACTCTCTATCTCTAGGGAATGATTTTGATGGGTCACTATATTCTTTTACTGTTTCAGTTAAAGATTCAACCTTAATTGGTTCCATTCTTTTCATTTTAATATTACCACGAGGTCTTTTTTTACTTAGCTTCTCTTTTACTTCTGATTCTAATTTAGCTTTAACTGGGGAATTATCCTTCTTGTTTTCTGGATTATCTTTCATGTACCATTCTCTTGGCATCTGAACAATCTTGTTTCCTTTAAACTTAAGAACTCCACCTGTCCAATCACCTAATGCTTTCATAAGAACTAGGTTTAAATCTGTACCTGGTTTAATCTTATTATATTTCTTCATACGATCCATATAATCTTTAGGATATTTTTCTTTTTTATCGTATTGGTCAACCTCTCCTCCAGGTAATGTAGATTTGTATGCATCTAAATCATCAGAGAATGAATCATCACCAAAGTACATATCAGCATCAATATGAAACTTATGAACTTCTCTAGCAGTCTTTGCCTTATGTGGCTTAGATAAAAAATCTTGTAATTTAACTAATTTAGGATAACTGTCTGGAACTGCCCATGTACCTTCTGAAATTATTTCTTGCGAATCCGTATCCTCTTTGATGGACGCCATTAAATCTTTTAGTTCACCTTCAGTCATACCTAATAAATTAAATAGGTCTTTTTTAAATCCACCTTTCATTGGCTTTGGAGATGATATGGTTGTATATTTGGTATTTGAATCTGAGACATATGCATCATGTTTCTTCATGATTTTATCTATGTCTTTTTTAAATTGTTTATATAATCTAGACGAAAGATTCATTCTTTCTTCTGTTAATCCTTGTCTTACTTCTTTAAAATTTTTCATTTTATCCTCTTAAAATTCCATTATTTTTGCTGCTTGTGATTCACCAAATAAATCTATTAAATCCTGTTTTACCATATCATACTCTTCTCCACCCCACCAGGTTTTATCTGATACACCACCTTCTGAATGTGTATGATAAAATCCATTTACTATTTCCAAGTATTTTATTTTATCATCTTTATTGGTAAATTTTTTGCCATTTTTACTTAACTTGGAAAGTAAGTTTAAACCCTTTTTCCAAGCTGCTTTATTTCCTTGAGTACCTTGAGTAATTATTGCGGCCTCGCTCATTTGAGTATATGTATTAGCTATGGCTGACATTGATTCTTTATTTTCTTGGTAATTTTCCATTTTGTTTCCTTTATACTTTAGCAGCTAAATCTTTATCAGCTTTGCCCCATGTTCCTTTTCCTTTTGTTACGAATGAATTAACTCTTGCTAATCCCCATTGAACAGCTGTTGTTCCTGGACGATGTCCTGATTTCCATGCTGCAACTCCTCTATCAAAGACCTTCCTTAATATTGCCAAAGGCATTTTAGATGCATCAGCTTTCTTTTTGAGCGCTGCCTCAGAGTTACCTTCATTGACTCTAAAATCTTCTATGTATAACTCACCGAACATATCTTTATATTTTTTAGTATGGTCAGATGGTTTTGTTTTTGCATTTGCATCACCAGGTGCAGGTTTTGTTGATAATTTCTTAAAATGTGCTGCACGTTTTTTCTTTGTGCTTGTGGCCATTTCATCACCATCGGCATCTTTTGCATAATACCCTTTAGGTTGTGTCCCTTTCATTTTCTTAATATCAGGGTCTTGAGGTCCTTGTTTCTCTTTAAAGAATTGTCCTGGAGTCATTCTTTTATATGTGTTGGTGAGTTTATTTGTTCCCCATTCTCCAGCGCCATGTGATGCGGCATCTTCAGCAATCTCTACTGCGTCAAGCCAATATCTTTTTTTATCTGATTCTGTTTGGACCATAACATAATTAGAACCACAAACAACAATCTCTCCAATCTCTTGTGATTCTTTTATTTTTACGATATTACCTTTTTGAAATAAATTACCATCAATATAATCTTCTCTTGTTTCTGAAAGTGGTGGTAATTCTATATGTTTACGGAATGATTCTTTCTTTAATCCCATTCCTTTTCTGATTGCATAGTATAATGTTTGTATTCCGTCGCCTTGAACTTCTAAAGATGCATCGGCAAAACCTTGTAGGTCACCTGCTGCGGCTAGTGCTCTTAATTTAGAAGCAGACATACCTTTTACATCTTCTGCATCTGGGTCTCTTTGCCCGGCACTTACAACATTAATTGAGCCTTCAAAATTATAAAGGCCGTGTTTTGATTTTTTACCATTATACTTATTTAATAATATATCAAATTCTTTTACTCTATCGCTTCCAGCGACCATGGTTACCTTTGTAAATCCTTGGTCATATAATTTGGTACATACATCTAATACTGTTCTTATGTCCTTATCGGCCATAATAGCTCTTGCATGCTTAGGAAACATCTTACGCATAAACTTAATTTTTTCTTTAAATGGTAATGGGTTTCTTTTAGGGTCAACTGATTTAGAAGAGTATATACGGTAGGCACCGCCTCTTGATATTTTTTTAAGTTTTTCAAACAACAACTCATGTCCCTCAGTCGGGGGATTGAATCGTCCAAAAACGAAGGTTACTTCATTCGAAGCTTCGCTTAAGTATTCGCTAAATGTTTGCATCTATTTCCTCGGTTTCCCATTAGCCTGGATTATCCCAGCCTTTAATTATATCTTTGCTGAAGTTATTAGTTGAAAATTCCATTCTGTCAACTAACTTTACAGCACCACCTTCCATTCGATCAATTGCAACAAAACCCTCTGGGTTGGTTACTCTAAATCCGGATTTAGTTTTAACAAATGTACCAATTTTTGATACCTTGTTTAGTTTATTTATAATAATTAATTTACTATCTATGACAAAGTTCTGTAAAATAAAGATATTTTCTAAATTTTTTAAATTAGATTTACTAAAAAACGATAATAATTCATCGCGTTTATCGATTTGGACTTGTTTTCCCTTATCGGTACTTCTTTTGCCTATCTCTTTTGCGTATCTATCTGATACGAATTGTATTAAACCTTTGGCATGGTTCTTTGTATTCTGAACTCTTTGTCCTTTTCTAACCATTGTATTATTATATATGTTAATTACTAGGTTAAGTTCTTTGTTTGATTCTATTTCTTTGAGTGTACTACTTGCAATCTTTTTAAATATTTTACCTGCGTTCGATAAATTACTAGCTAATTCTAAACTCTCCTCTTTGGTAAGTGTTGCGGTACCTGATAAATCTTTCATTGTGGCATCTTGCATCCATACATTTTTGGATGGCTTTATTTTTGATACTATATCTCCACCAAACGAGGCTTTCATAGTTTCAAATGTGGAACCTGAATATGTTGTATGCCAAACAATTCCCACCTTGGCTTTCATTATTTCTTTTGCTAATTTCGTATCTGTAGGTACAGCATAAACGATAGTATTAGGGTGGAAAGTAATATGCTTAATTCCATCTATATTCTCCTTTTTCAAATCACTTTGGTCAAACATAAAATCGCCTTGTATTACACCTTTAATTCCTAATCCTTTCAGATTATCAAAAGCTAATTTTAGTTTCTTATTTAAATCACCCGAGGTATCAGCATCAATGTCTCCATGATTCTTATATACCTTAGGGTTTTTTGCGAAAATGCCTTTTTTTGCTACAAAGAATTGACCATCAGATGGGTCCTCTCCAACAAATAAGGCGGGCGCACCGTCCCATTTAACAGTAACATCCATTGGTGCTTTTGTGTTACCGTTAAGCATATCCCTCAGTGACCTAAGCGCTAGGATAGCTTGGCGTGCACCCTTGACTCCTCCGTCAAGGATTAAATCTTCTATGTGAGTCATATGTGTATTCTTTGACTCAGATAAATAATTTTTTAATGTTTTCATGATTGTAACTTTTTAAATTCAGGTGTAGGTACTGCATTAAAATTAGGTGCAGACCTAAAGTCGCCTTTATATCTTAATGTGATATCTGCAATTGCTGTTTTACCAACCAATAAAGATAATTTAAGATTTGCTGCAGTTGCACCTGGGTCAAATGCTTGTTTCGCACCTGGTGTTAATATTATTTTTGGCTTTCCTTGTTTAAACAAATCATTAAGTTTAGTTGTTGAGGTTTCAATATCTTTATATTCGCCCTTTTCTACAACAACCCCTTTTGATGGACCATAATCTCCAATACCTGTCACCAATGCAAAATCAAAATTTACCTTTTTTAGTTCTATAAGGTCTGATTTAAATATTAATTGTACCAATTGGTTTGCAATTAAATCACTATTTTTAGAAATGGTATCTGCCATAACTTTAAATAATGTTCTCTTACCTTTCAGTACTCTATTAATAATATCATTTGGAATTCTTTGAATATATTGTTTCCAATTTTTATTTGTTGGTCTATCCTTTTTTAAATCTGCCATTAGGTCAGGTGATAATACCTTTAGTCTTGTAGCAACTTTAATTACATGTACATAAAAATTACCAGCATCTTGTTCAATTTGAGCTCTTAATTTATCGAACTTCTTATCAGACAGTAAACCAGTAAATGCTTTATTAATTAATGTTGGGTCTGTTTCATTGATTCTTTTCTTTTTCTTTAATGATATACCAACAAAGTTTTTACCCTTTTTAATAATAAAATCAGAAGAGTTAAAGTCCTTCATTCCATATTTGGTCATTTGGAATTGTTTCACATCATTATCCCATGCCTGGCCTGTTAAATAAACTTTATCTGCACCACCATATCCAGCATCTATAATTGAATTTGCGGCCGATACGGCTTGACATAAATTAGAATAATTACCAACCAGAGCATCGACTTGGCCTTGTTTATATCCTTTTATTCCACCCAATCCAAGTTTTACTTTTTCAACAAGTGAATCCATTTCATCTGAATTGGTTATTTTTTGTTTTGAGGACATTAAACAAAGCGCGGCTGTCATTAATTCATGTGGGTCATCTCCTAATGAACCACGGCCACCCTCTGGTCTACAGTTAACATAAACATATTTTTCCATATCCTTATGTTGAAAGGCAAAGTCTTTTTCTTTTCTGGAACCTGGAACATTATCCATCATTAAGGTTAAATCTTCGGTTTCAGAAATAATAACACGAGCCAAATTTGCATATTTGTCTCGGTCCTTATCTGGCATTGCGGCACTAATACCTAGCTTTTTGCCACTAAATTTGCTTTTTCTTTTATCGATTTCGAGTTTGGCATTAATACCACCAATTTGATTATCAATATCTTCTAATATAGCAAGAGTAAACGGGTTTTCATTAGAACCAGTATACTTTAAAGTATTAATATCCTCAATTATATTGGGATAAAAAGATTTAAAGTTTCTCATAATATTCTCCTATTAGGTTATATGATAGTATTATACCACTATTTATAACTTTTGTAAAGTGAATAGTATTAAGCGTCAAACCACTCGTTGGGTCTGATATGACCTTCATGGTCGTAACGGATAATTCTTTCCTTATGTAATTTATCTATTGTACGAGATGCTCCTTCGCGAAGACCTATTCTCCAGGCCTGCCAAGAAGCACCTATTAAACAAATAATAAATATGATTAATTCAATCACTAGGTAGTGATATCCTTTTTAGATGTGTATGTATATCTTTTTCATGTAATCCGACTTGGAAAACTATAGCATCTTGTAATGATTCATATGTATATTCACAATACTTTTTATTAGTATCTGTAAATGATACTTGATATGCATACGATTGTGGTTGTGAACATTGATTCTTTGATTTTGCTGGTATCATTATAGCTCCAAGAGAACTAAGAAATCATCGAATACGCCAGGATTATCCTCAGTTACTCTTTTAATATTTCTTTTTATTGTTGAAACATCATCTTCGTAACCAGCGGCTCTAGCTTCTTCCATTCTTTTCTTAACCAAATCAAAATCAAACCTAAATGGGTTTTCATATATCTTTGGATACCATTTAAAAGTATTAAGCATTTCAGGGTCGATGCCTTTATATTTAATTCTAGTTTTTGTTTTTTTAATTATATTATAGTCAATCATTGTTTTCTCCATTAAATAAAAGTGTGGTGAGCCTTTTCATACTCACCTGGGATGTTCGGTCATCAACCCTAGACGCTTTCAATTACACCCGCTAGTGGCGTTTAAACTTTTATGCCATCTTAGCAGTTACGAACCACTCCTTAAGACCATTTTGGCCATGGACCATGTCGCCATCTTCCATGAGATACTCATCGTAATAAGCACCACGCTTGGTTCCATGAGACATATCTCCAACCCAAGTTTCGGTTTTCTCAAGGATTTCCTCACGCATCCAACCATCGTTACGGTTGTCGGTAACCTTCATAAAGTTGACAGTAGAACCTGCAAAAGAAAACTGAGTGATAGTTTCCCACTCGTCGCAAATCTTTTCCCTATGGTTTACCACTTTAAAGTCCACAATGTATTCCTCGGAACCACCATTTGACTGTTCAAAGTCAGTAGTGATAAAAGGCCTTACTCTTGCCACATGCGTAGCAATTTCGTTTTCGGTAGGGTTACCAACACTATACATCACATAGGTAGAACCACCCTTGAACTTCATATAAGGGTTTTCCTTATCACCGTAGTTTTCCATATACTGGGTTGTTATTACTAATTTATTCATATTTACTCCTTATCAATTATTAAATATAGGTATATTATACCAAATTCTAGGGTAAATGTAAACACGCTAGTTAAAAAAAAGTGAAAAAGTTACATGAATGTAACATAGTTGTAACACAAATGTAACAAAACTTTGTGTAAAAGAAGGGGAGTTTGAAACTCCCCCATGAATGTCATAATTAAAAGGTTATTATACTTCTTTTGCAATAAAAGTGTATACACCGTAAGCAAGGGCTACCCAAGCTACTATGTCAACAAGTCCACCTAGTAGTAGATAAGATAATGAAAGGCCGACAATAAGTCCACCGTCCCAAGATGTGCGTTCTGCCCATCGGTCCATTAACCATGCTTTTGCTGTATTTAACATATTCATATATTTTTCCTCTAGATTTTAAAATTGGCAAAAGTATCTTCCGAGTCTCTATCGCCAAATTTATTTATTGGTTTATCAGGAATTGGGTCGGACATTATATCTGCCTGAGCCGATTCCTCTACATCATATAGTTTCATGCGGGAACGGTCCACGCCAACCACAAATCTTTTGTACTTGGTCGGATCGTTATATCTATTTTTCAATTGTTTTACCAGTAATTGGCCCAAGTCCTCTAGTTCCTCTGTTGATATAAGAGCGAACATAAGGTCAGCCGTTGCCGGTAAACCAAACGATTC
>CETY01064273.1_pt1 | contig 12776 bp, 11 predicted proteins | sample 361551 | NCBI WGS metagenome assembly CETY01 (sample SAMEA2623135, study PRJEB7988) | marine metagenome | biome: marine biome (ENVO:00000447); feature: deep chlorophyll maximum layer (ENVO:xxxxxxxx); material: "saline water (ENVO:00002010), including plankton (ENVO:xxxxxxxx)" | depth 45 m | reverse complement strand
CAGTAATTGAGTGCGGGAATGACAAAAAAAATATTAATTCTTCCAGGTGATGGCATTGGTCAAGAAGTTACTTCTTCAATGAATGAAGTTTTGCACTATCTAATTGATGAGCAGAGTCTCGATTTTGCTATATCCGAGAGAAAAGTCGGGGGCTCGTCTTATGATGAGTTTGGGCAGCCACTAACTGAAGAAACTTTAGATATAGCAAAACACTCAGATGCAATTTTATTTGGAGCTGTTGGTGGACCTGAGTGGGATAATCTTGGTTGGGATTATCGACCAGAGCAAGCATTACTTAAATTGCGAAAATCTCTTGGTCTGTTTGCCAATCTGAGACCCGCCTTCTTGTTTAATGAGCTTGCATCTGCATCTCCTCTAAAAAATCATATTATAGAAAATCTAGATATTCTTATTGTGCGAGAGTTAACCGGTGGAGTGTATTTTGGTGAGCCTAGAGGTATTGTTGAAAATGAAACCCCAAAATATGGCTTTAATACGATGATCTATAACGAAGACGAAATTAGAAGAATTGCAAAGGTTGCATTTGAAGCTGCAATGAATAGAGATAAGAGGTTGTGCTCTGTTGAAAAAGCTAACGTTCTTGAAGTTTCAAAATTTTGGAGAAGTATCGTTACAGAGATGAGTGCAGAGTATCCCAAAGTTGAGCTTTCTCATCAACTTGCTGATAACACAGCTATGCAGCTCGTGCTAAATCCAAATCAATATGATGTGATTGTTTCAGGCAATCTTTTTGGAGACATGCTCTCTGATATTGCCGCTACTTTAAGTGGCTCTATTGGAATGCTCCCTTCTGCATCCTTAAATAGCTCTTCTCAAGGCATGTACGAACCATGTCACGGAAGCGCGCCTGATATTGCCGGTGAAGATATTGCAAATCCAATTGCCATGATTGCCTCTCTGGCAATGGCTTTTGAGTATTCGCTTGAAAGAGTTGATCTTGCAAGGAGAATTGAATCAGCAATTAAAACCTTTATTAGCCAAGGTCACAGAACAAAAGATATCTCTATTTCTGAGGAATTCATGAAAACACAAGAGGTAGCTCCAGCGTTAATAAGAATCTTAAAGGATGAAAATGAATAAGGGAATATCTCTTGCTTTGGTAGGTGCATCTGGTGTTGTTGGAACAAAAATCATCCAATTATTGGAAAAAAGATCATTCCCCATAGATCAATTCATACCTCTAGGCAATTCAACAGTCGGCTCTTCGATTCAATATAATAATAAGCAGTATGAAGTAGAATCATTAAAAAATTTTAGTCCAAAAAAAGGCCAATTTATAATTTTTTCTGCTGGATCTAGTGTTGCAGAGCAATATGCAAGAAGCTTTGTTGCCCAAGGAAGTTTTGTTATAGATTTGTCCTCAAATTTTAGATACGAAGATGATGTACCTTTAATTATTCCAGAAATTAATGGAGAGATTCTTAGCAGCCTCTCAAAGCCATCTCTTATTGCAAATCCAAATTGTTCTACAGCCCAACTACTCATGGCTTTAAAACCTATCCATGATCAGGTCAAAATCCAATTTTTGAATATAGCAACATATCAGGCAGTTTCAGGAACTGGAAAGGCCGCCATAGAGGAACTGCATAATCAAACATATTTTACTGATAAAGCATGCGAATCTTCTGTGTATCCGAAGCAAATTGCTTTTAATGTTATTCCACAGTGCGACATATTCTTAGAAAATAATTTCACTAAAGAAGAAATGAAGTTAACTTGGGAGACTCATAAAATTCTTGATCCAAACATTCATGTTCAGGCAACCTGCGTAAGAGTACCAGTATTTAATGGGCATTCTGAGGCAGTATTCTTCAAGGTTTCAAGGGAAATATCTCGTACAGAGATAATTAAGATTCTAGAAAGTTCGCCTGGTATAAAAGTGCTTGATAATCCTCAAGAGGCTGAATATCCGACGCCTGTTGAGCATGCAAGTGATACAGAGGATGTATATGTGGGAAGAATTCGTTCGCAAAATATTGATGGTGATACATGGATTTCAATGTGGATAGTTGCTGACAATGTTTATGGTAAGGGAGCTGCCTTGAATGCAGTTCAGATATGCGAAGAACTTCTTAATATTCATTCATTGAAATGAAAAAGCATCTTATTTTACTCGCTGTATTGAGTCATAGCCTTTATGCTATGACCATCATTGGAAGTCCCATTGTAGAAATTAATTCTGAAGGGTTATATTTGGTAAAGATCAAGATCCGCTCAACCAACAATCTAGATGAAGATGATATTTCTATCACTAACTTCAAATCAAACGATGAACTATCTGATTTTAAGTTTGAATATAGAATGTTTGAGAATCTCCAGGATTTCAAACGTTTAACCTTGGCTGTTCCTAATAACTATCTAGAAGACTATATTTCTTTTCGACTCAATATTAATACGGAATTAAAAAAAGACATATTTATCTTTCTTCCACAAAATAACGTTGCTCCTAAGGCAAAATCACGAGTTACTTTTAAACTTCCAGCAAAGAAGATTTATGGTGAGCCGCAAAAATATAATTTAGAAAAGATACTTTCTGATAAGGTTGATTCTCAAGATTCTGAGCTTAATGATTTAAATGCCTTCTCACTTAACAAGCCTAGAAGTTATAACAATGATGAACCTGAAGATTCGAAGAGCATTCCAAGTAGCGAGGTTGAAACCATTTGGAGCGTCTCACAATCTGTTAGTCAAAATTACGACTCTTCAATATATCAAATAATGTGGGGCTTTTATCTTGAGAACCCCAATGCATTTATCGATGAGGATATTAATAGAGTAAGAGGGGACATTGATCTCGTATTGCCTTCTCAAGAATTGGTTGCTTCCACTTCCGAATTTAGTGCAAAAGAGTCTATTGCTTTCATGGATATAAGAAATAAACAGATTAAAGGGTCTGTAATGAAGCCAATTTTAAAATTAACTGCGCCTGAAGAAACTTATATTGATCCTGACAGCAAACAAGATTCCATTAATAGCCCAAATAGCCCAGCTCTTAAATTAAACCCTGATCCAATAAGATCAATAGATAATTCTGAATTAAATGCTTCAGAAATAGTCTCAAAAAACACTTCATTCATTGAGATGCAGTCAGACGCTGATTTTTCTGTAACATCCAATATTTCAAAAAATTATAGTGGCTTTGGTCTTAGAGATCTTCTTTGGGTTGGTATTTTGTCTTTGCTTTTAGGCTTTGCAATTGCTTATATGATTATCCGATCAAGTAAGAGACCCTCATTTACAAGAGCTGCTGTAGAAGAGGATTTGCAAGAAGCAGATAATACCTTCCAATCTAATCTAAGTATATCTAATGATATTGAAACTCAAGAATTAGATTTAGTGAGAACTTATGTTGAGATGGATGACTGGGATAGCGCAGAAAAAATTTTAGATAAGCTAATTGCTAACTCAACAAATGAATCAATTATTTCTGACGCCCGCTCAATATTAAAAGAAAAAGATTAAATTGTGAGGTTTGTAGGTATTTGTCAGTACGATGGTTCTAATTATTCTGGATTTCAATCTCAAAAAAATGCATCATCTGTGCAAGATCACATTGAATTAGCTATTTCCTCAATTGGTGCACTTGAAGATCGAATTAATTACGCGGGTAGAACAGATTCTGGAGTTCACGCCACACGACAGATTTTTGATTTTTCAACCAAGGATCAAAGAGAAACCACTCAATGGCTTAAAGGCATTAATTCTCAATTACCAAATGATATTTCCGTTTCCTCTATTCAAAAAGCGCCGGATGAATTTCACTCAAGATTCGACGCTATTAATAGATCCTACACTTACATTATTTATAACGGCAAAACTCAACCTATTTTTTTAAGAGATTATATTTATTGGGAAAAACATGAAATTGATATAGAAATTATGAGAGCTGAGGCCGCTCATTTAATTGGGACACATAATTTTAGTTCATTTAGAGGATCAAAATGTACTGCAAAAAATCCAGTTCGTACATTGCACAGTATTGATATTGAACAAAGGAAGAACTTTATTATTATAAGTCTGTGTGCAAATGCATACTTGTATAATATGGTTAGAATTATTGTTGGTACATTGCTTGATATGTCTAAGGGTTCTGGAAAACAAATGAAGACTATTTTAAACGCTCAAGATCGTAAGATTGCAGGGAAGACAGCACAGGCCCAAGGACTATTTTTTACTGGTGCTGACTATAAAAAGATAAATTTAGATTTAAAAGATAATGCGGCTAATCCTTTAAGTTTTTTGATTGGGTCAAGATAATGAAATTAAAAATTTGCGGGATACGTGACGAAAATATATTGCAATATGCATGCGAAGCAGGCTTTGATTTTGTTGGATTCATAATGGCCAATGAAAGCCCAAGAAAAATTTCTGATGATTTTTTGTCGTCCCTAGAAAATTTTAACTTTCATGACACATTGCCCGTTTTTGTTTTTGTAAATCCAACATTTGATGAGGTTAATAATATTACTAGTAAAATTGCAAATTCAATTTTGCAATTTCATGGCGATGAAGATGAAAATTTTTGCAAACAATTTAATCATTCATTTTGGAAAACAATTAGAGTTCAAAATGCCCAATCTCTTGAGAAAGTAAATGATTTCCCATCTGCAGATGCCATATTGCTTGAAACATTCTCAAATGATGCATATGGAGGAACTGGAAAGGTGTTTGACTGGACTTTATTAGAAAAAATTTCACTTCAGGAAAAATTTGTAATTGCTGGCGGAATAAATCCCGATAATATCAAGCAGGCAGTCACCTTAAATCCTTGGTGTATTGATGTGAACTCTGGGGTAGAATCATCACTCGCACTAAAAGATAGAACTCTGATGGATCAGATCATAATAAATTTTAAAAATGGATAATTTAACTAACTTACCAAACGCTGATGGGTTTTTTGGGGAATATGGTGGAAAGTTTGTTCCAGAAACGCTCATGCATGCTCTAAAAGAGCTAGATGAAACATATTCAAGGCTCAAAGATAAACCAGAATTTATTGAAGAAATTGATCAAGATTTAGTTAGATTTGTGGGTAGGCCCTCGCCATTATATTTTGCTAAAAGATTAACAGATCACTATTCTGGTCCACAAATATGGCTTAAACGTGAGGACTTAAACCATACAGGTGCCCACAAAATAAATAATACTGTTGGGCAAATATTGCTTGCTAAAGCAATGGGCAAGAAGAGGATTATTGCAGAAACAGGTGCTGGACAACATGGAGTGGCAACTGCAACTGTTGCTGCAAGACTTGGTCTTGAGTGCCATATTTATATGGGGGCGGCAGATGTTGAGAGACAGTCATTAAATGTTTATAGAATCAAGTTGTTGGGCGCGGAAGTTCATGCAGTAGATTCAGGCACCGCAACACTTAAAGATGCTTTAAATGAGGCCATGAGAGACTGGGTGACTAATATTGAAGATACCTATTACATTATTGGAAGTGTTACTGGGCCGCATCCGTATCCAATGATAGTGAGAGATTTTAATGCTATTGTTGGAAGAGAATTAAGAACTCAATCAGTTGCTCAATTTTCGAGATATCCTGATGCAATTGTTGCATGTGTTGGCGGTGGATCAAATGCAATGGGTATTTTTTATCCCTTTCTTGAGGAATCTGCAGTTGAATTAATTGGCGTTGAAGCTGCTGGCAGTGGTTTAACGAGTGGCAAACACGCAGCTCCTTTAAATGATGGAGAGCCAGGTATTTTGCACGGAGCAAAAAGCTATCTTATGCAAGATAAAAATGGTCAGGTCATAGATACACACTCCATTTCAGCTGGTTTAGACTATCCTGGAGTAGGACCAGAGCATTCAAATTTAAAAGATTCTGGAAGAGCTAATTATATTGCTGTGGATGATGGAGAAGTCCTTAGCTCATTTCATTTAGTCACTAAGCTTGAAGGAATTATGCCCGCACTTGAGACTGCTCATGCCTTTGCTGCATTAGAACATATTGTTAAAAATTATAAATCCGACCAACACATTGTAATTAATGTCTCAGGAAGAGGCGATAAAGATATTAATACTGTAGCAACTATGGATGGGATATCTCTTGACTAGATTGGATGAGAAAATATCTTCTTTAAAGAATGAGTCTAAAAAAGCATTGGTTGCATATTTAGTTGCTGGTGATCCATCTATAGATTTAACGCTTGAACTAATGCATGGATTCGTTAACTCGGGAGTAGATATTCTTGAAGTAGGAGTTCCATTCACAGACCCAATTGCGGAGGGACCAATTATTCAGGCTGCTCATGATAGGGCGCTGAAAAATAATACATCTCTTAATGATATTTTCTTGCTTATAAAAAAATTTAGAGAAAAAAATACTGAAACCCCAATTATTTTAATGGGCTATATGAATACTTTTTTAGCTAATTCTCAGGCTATGAAAGAAGCCCACCTCTCCGGAACTGATGCAGTCTTGATTGTTGATATTCCTGGCGAGAGTAATATTGAAGATCTTGGGATTATAAATAGAAATCTTGCTTCTATCTCATTAATAGCCCCCACTACAAGCGAGGATAGAATAACCAAAATATGTGATAGCAGTTCAGGTTTTATATATTACGTTACTCTTAGGGGTGTTACAGGCTCATCTCATTTGAACATCAACGAGGCTGAGCAAAATATAAATTTTATTAAATCGAAAACTTCGCTTCCGGTGTTTGCCGGTTTTGGAATTAAGTCACCTGACGATGCTCTAAACTTAAGCAAAATATCTGATGGGATCGTCATTGGCTCAAGCATAGTTCAAATGATACATGAGCAATCCCACAAAAAAGAGTTTAAAAAAATATATAATTACCTTAATGAAATGGCTGCTGCAATAACTAGATGAATTGGCTCACAAGATTAATACCTTCCATTGGTTCAAAAGACTCATCATCAAGCAAAACTAAAATTCCAGATGGATTATGGAATAACTGCCCAGCATGCGAAGCAATTTTGTATCAACCTGAATTAGAAAAGTCTCTTTTTGTATGTCCAAAGTGTGACCATCATTTACGCATAGGAGCACGAACCAGAATGTCAATTTTCTTTGATGGTGGCAGTTTTTATGAGTTGGCAACTAAAATTACGACCAAGGATGTTCTAAAGTTTAAAGATACTAAATCTTATAATCAACGCATTAAAGAGGCTGTTTCAAGCACAGGTGAGGAGGAAGCTATAGTTATCGGCAAAGGCATGCTCGAGGGACTTGAAATCATTGTTGCTGCTTTTGAATTTCGTTTTATGGGCGGTTCTATGGGGGGAGTTGTTGGAACAAAATTTACTCAAGGAGTAGATGCAGCAATTGAAAATAAAGTTCCCTTTGTCTGTTTTTCTACTAGTGGGGGAGCTAGGATGCAAGAGTCTATGATTTCTTTAATGCAAATGGCTAAAACTTCAGCTGCTTTAGAGAAACTTAAAGAAGAAAAATTACCATATATTTCAGTCATGATTGATCCTATTTATGGTGGTGTATCTGCCAGCATAGCAATGCTTGGCGACATCAATATTGCCGAGCCAAAAGCATTGGTTGGATTTGCGGGCAGAAGAGTTATTGAGCAGACAGTAAGAGTAGATCTACCTCAAGATTTTCAAAAATCAGAATTTTTATTAGAGCATGGTGCAATTGATATGATAGTTCATAGGAAAGATTTGAGAGCAAAGGTTTCAAGTATTCTATCTAAACTTCATCCTGGGCAATGAATACTAATCGGATTCTTGGAATTTTTATAGGCGTTACTTTGTTAACTTGGCTTCTTATTTTTGGGCTGTCTCCCCAACCTAAGTATAAAAAAAATAATTCTATAAATATTCCCAAACTTCCAGAATCCTTGATTAATTTAGGCGACTCTAAAAAAATAGAATTTAAAGAAGTTAAAGATGATTCCTTTGAAATTGATATAGAAGATACTCTTCCCTCAGCAAAGGAGCGAGTAGAAAATATTGATTTCAATTTATATGTTTATAAAGTTGGTGCCTTTGGATCTTCTGCGACTCTTGTTAATGTAGTGCAATCTTTTAATGATGCTGGCTTTCCAGCTTTTACTGAGCAAAATAAATCAAATAAAAACCTTACAAATGTTTTGGTGGGTCCTTTTGCAAGTAAAAAAGACATAAAGGGTAATCAAAAAATTCTTAATCAAATTGCTGGTATAGAAACTGGTGAGGTTATGGCTTGGAATCCATAGCCTTATCTCATTTTGACTATCTCGTAATAGGAGTAATTACGCTTTCTGGTTTAATTGCATTTTTTAGAGGTTTCGTACAAGAAACTTTATCCCTCTTGTTATGGATTATTGCTTTTGCATCAGCAATGGTTTTAAACGCATACCTAGATCCTTATTTTTTAGAGTATATAGATAGTCCTGAGATAAGAAGAATCGTTACAATTATTACCGTCTTTGTTGGGATTATATTCTTAGGAGGACTATTAATTAAATTGCTTAGAGGTCTAGTGCATTGGTCAGGAATGGGAGGTCTGGATAGACTTTTAGGTGTATTATTTGGAATTATTAGAGGGATACTTCTAATTGTGGTGATTTTCCTAGTTCTCCCTGATGAATTAAAGCAATCTTCATTTGTCACCCAGTCTAAAAGCTCAACTTATTTAAATAAATACGCTCCAATGGCTGAAAAATTTTTTAAAAGTATGATCTCAGATAAAAATTCAGTTATGCTTAAGTCTGAAATCAGCACAATTTACGAGACAACATAATGTGTGGAATAGTAGGAATATATTCTGAAACTCACGTAGCTAGCTCAATCTATGATTCACTATTAATGCTTCAGCATAGAGGCCAAGATGCTGCAGGGATGGTTGTTTGTGATGAGACTGGCAGACTCAATAGTCGCAAATCTATGGGGTATGTTCGCGACACATTCCAACAGCGACACATGAATAAATTACTTGGTAATTACGGAATTGGTCATGTTAGATATCCAACTGCCGGCGGTGCCGGGAAAGAGTTTGCTCAACCAATGTATGTAAATTCCCCTTATGGCATTAGTCTTGCGCATAATGGAAACTTAACAAATTCTAAAGTTCTTGCTCGTGAACTATTCCATGCTGAAATGCGACATCTGAACACTGATTCGGATTCAGAAGTGCTGCTTAATATTTTTGCCCATGAGCTTGGAAAGCAGAGAGCAATTCTGCCCTCGAAAAAGCATTTCTTTCAAGCGGTCAGAAAAACTCACATCAGATGCCAAGGAGCCTATGCCGTTGTTGCCCTAATTACAGGATTTGGACTACTTGCTTTTAGAGATCCGAGAGGTATTCGCCCATTAGTAATTGGCATCAAAGATGGGCCAACCAAAAAAGAATATATTGTTGCATCCGAAAACGCCTCATTCTCTGCATTAGGCTTTAAAACATTAAGGGATGTATATCCTGGAGAGGCTGTATATATAGACGTTGATGGAAATTTACACAGTGATCAGTGCTCTGATAATGTAAATCCAACTCCTTGTATCTTTGAATATGTTTATTTAGCTAGACCTGACTCTACATTGGATGAGATTTCTGTTTATAAGGCTAGAATGAGAATGGGGCAAAAGCTTGCTAAGAAGATTCTTAAACTAAATCCTGAGCATGATATTGATGTAGTTATTCCTATACCTGATAGCTCTACTACAGCAGCATTGCAGCTCGCTGCAGCATTAAAACTGCCTTATAGACAGGGCTTTGTTAAAAATAGGTACGTTGGCAGAACTTTTATCATGCCAAATCAGGAAGAAAGAAAAAAATCAGTTAGACGAAAGTTAAACATATTAGATCTTGAATTTAAGGGAAAAAATGTTCTGCTAGTTGATGATTCTATAGTGAGAGGTACAACCAGCAAAAGGATTATTGAAATGGCTAAAGAGGCAGGTGCAAATAAAGTGTATTTTTCATCTGCAGCGCCGCCGGTTAAATTTCAAAATCTTTATGGTATAGATATGGCAGCAACAAATGAATTAATTGCCTCTGGAAAAACTGACAAAGAAGTCGCGAAAGAAATCGGTGCAGATTGGCTGATTTATCAAGATTTAGATGATTTAGTAGCTTCAGCGCAGGAGGGCAATCCTGCAATTAAAAATTTTGAAATGTCCATTTTCGATGGCCAATATCCAACTGCGATTAGCTCTGATTATCTAGCAGATCTTGAGTCTTCAAGAAAAGATGATCAGAAAGTTGCAAGAGAGAAATCTAACTAAGCACTGACAATATTTACCGCTGGTATATCAGCAGCTTTCGCACTATCAACATACTGATCTATTTCATTGAAATTTAAATAGCGATAGATGTCATCAGCAAGTGGGTTAATTTCTTTCATGAACTTCAAGTACTCTTCTGGTGATGGAAGTTTTCCTAATACAGAAGCAATTGCGGCAAGCTCTGCTGAGGCCAAAAACACATCTGCACCATCTCCCAGTCTATTTGGAAAGTTCCTAGTAGAAGTTGAAACTACTGTAGAGTTTGCTAGTACTCTTGCTTGATTGCCCATGCAAAGTGAGCAGCCTGGTAATTCCGTTCTTGCACCAGATGTTCCGAAGATATTATAAATACCTTCTTCCATCAATTGCTTTTCATCCATCTTGGTGGGTGGAACAACCCATAATCTAGCTTTAGTCCCATTATATTTTTTAAGCAGATGACCAGCAGCTCTAAAGTGACCAATATTTGTCATGCAGGATCCAATAAATACTTCATCAATGTCTGTATTAGCTACTGCTGACAGTGGCTTAATGTCATCAGGGTCATTTGGACATGCGAGGAGAGGCTCTGTAATTTCATTAAGGTCGATCTCAATGATTTCAGCGTATTCTGCATTTTCATCTGGCTCGAGTAATTCTGGATTTGCAATCCATTCTTCCATTGCTTGAGCTCTTCTTTCCAAAGTCTTAGCATCTCCATAGCCACTACCAATCATCCATCGCAACATTACAATATTAGATTGAAGATACTCTATGATTGGTTCTTTATTTAGTCGCACTGTGCATCCCGAGGCAGATCTTTCAGCAGATGCATCAGATAATTCAAATGCTTGCTCTACCTTTAGATCTGGCAAGCCTTCTATTTCAAGACAACGGCCAGAAAATATATTTTTTTTACCTTCTTTTGCAACAGTTAAAAGACCTTTTTGAATTGCGGCATATGGAATAGCATTTACTAGGTCTCTTAGCGTAATACCTGGCTGCATTTCTCCTTTAAACCTAACTAGAACTGACTCAGGCATATCTAGTGGCATTACACCTAATGCAGCAGCAAAAGCGACTAATCCCGATCCAGCTGGAAAACTTATTCCTAATGGGAATCTAGTATGACTATCTCCCCCAGTTCCTACTCCATCTGGAAGTAACATCCGATTTAACCAGGAATGAATGATTCCATCACCTGGCTTTAGAGATACGCCACCGCGATTCATAATAAAGTCTGGCAGGGTATGCTGTGTATCAATGTCTACTGGTTTGGGGTAGGCCGCTGTATGACAAAAGGATTGCATAACAAGATCAGCTGAAAAGCCTAGACATGCCAGCTCTTTGAGCTCATCTCTTGTCATTGGACCGGTTGTGTCTTGCGATCCAACTGTTGTCATTCTTGGCTCACAATATGTCCCAGGCCTTACTCCTTTGATTCCACATGCTTTTCCAACCATTTTTTGCGCCAGAGTAAAACCTTTATCTGACAAATCTTCTGCATCAGGCCTAGTAAAAATGTTGGTAGGCTCTAAGCCTAGAGCTTCTCTTGTCTTATCTGTTAACTGCCTGCCAATAATTAATGGAATACGGCCATTTGCTCTTACTTCGTCAAGGATAACAGGTGTTTTTAGCTCAAATGAAGATAAAACTTCGCCGCTATTTGCATCTAAGATTTTTCCATTGAATGGTTCGAATATGATTTCTTGTCCCATCTCTAAGTTTGATACGTCGCATTCAACTGGAAAAGCTCCAGAATCTTCTAGTGTATTAAAAAAAATAGGTGCAATCTTTCCACCAAAACAAAAGCCACCTTCTTTTTTGTTAGGAATGCATGGAATCTCATCACCCATGTGCCAAAGTACAGAATTTGTTGCTGACTTTCGTGACGAACCAGTTCCCACTACATCACCAACAAATACTAATGGATTTCCTTTTTTCTTTAAATCTTCAATTGTTTCAAGAGGTCTGTCTAGACCCTCTCTTGGCATTTTAAACATTGCTAATGCATGCAATGGAATATCTGGTCTTGACCATGCATCAGTTGCAGGAGACAAGTCATCTGTATTAATTTCACCAGGCACTTTATATACAGTTAACTTTATTTGTTCTTTGATTTCTGATTTCTCTGTAAACCATAAACCCTCAGCCCATGCGTCGATAACATTTTTTGCATTTTTATTAGTCTCTGAAAGAGCCAGAACCTCATTAAATGCATCAAAGATCAATAAAGTCTTGCTCAAGGCATTTGCTGCCACTTCACCAAGTTCATCGCTTTCTAAGCACTTGATTAAGGGCTGAATGTTATAACCGCCAAGCATTGTTCCTAAAATTATCACAGCATCTTTTTTTGATATGTAAGGACTGCTTGTTTCACCTGTTGTAATGTCTGCCAAGAACCCAGCTTTGACATAGGCAGCTTGATCTACACCGGCAGGAATTCTTTCTTTTAAAAGACCCATTAGTAATTCTGATTCTTCATGCTCAGCTTTTAGCAACTCAACTAGGTCTGAAGTTTGTTGGGCAGAAAGGGGTAGAGGTGGTATTGCTTGTTTTTCCCTTTCTTCGCAATGTTTTTTATA
>CETY01027028.1_pt1 | contig 12780 bp, 13 predicted proteins | sample 361551 | NCBI WGS metagenome assembly CETY01 (sample SAMEA2623135, study PRJEB7988) | marine metagenome | biome: marine biome (ENVO:00000447); feature: deep chlorophyll maximum layer (ENVO:xxxxxxxx); material: "saline water (ENVO:00002010), including plankton (ENVO:xxxxxxxx)" | depth 45 m | reverse complement strand
GTTCCATTGTCTGTATCTGAACAAGTTGCAATTATTTTTGCAGGAGTTAATGGTTATATGGATGAAATTGATTTAAATAAAATTAGCGAGTATGAAAATGGCTTAATAGATTATTTATCAGCTAATAATCAATCTATATTAGATACAATTGCTAATGTAGGAAAAGTGGATGAAAAAACTGAGAATGAATTAAAAAGTGCATTAGAAAATTATTCGAACACTTTTATTGCTGAACCAGTTCAAACTAGAGTAAGGAAAGAGGTTAATAAAGAGAAATAATATTAATGGCCAATTTAAAGAATATACGATCACAAATAAAATCTGTTACAAGTATACAGAAAGTAACTAAAGCAATGAAAATGGTTGCAGCTGCAAAGTTACGTAAATCTCAAGAAAACATGGAGAAAGCGCGTCCTTATTCTAATAGATTAAATAAACTAATTGCTGATTTAATTCACGATGTGGATCGTAATGTAATGCCACTTTTAACTAAACGAAATACTGTTAATAAGTTTGGTTTCATTATTGTTACAGCTGATCGTGGTTTGGCTGGATCGTTCAATACCAATATTATTAAAAAAGCTGAAAAAGAAATCAATAAAGTTGGAAAAGAAAATGCAGAATTATTTTGTTTAGGTAAAAAAGGATTTGAACATTTTTCAAAAAGAGATTATACAATTATTAAAAATTATACAGATTTTTGGTCAAACTTAAATTATAGCAAAGCTATTGATGTTGGCAATGCTATTATAGAAGCGTATCTAAACAGACATGTTGATTCTGTCCAAGTAATTTATAATTATTTTAAAAACGTGGGTTCGCAAAAAGTTATTCATGATAATTTATTACCTCTAGATTTTGAAAAAAACATTGATTCAATCTCTCAAGATATAATTTATGAACCATCAAAGATTGAAATAGTGAAATCATTAGTCCCAAAATATTTTAATACACAAATTTGGCAATATTTATTAGAATCTTTTGCTAGCGAACAAGCAGCACGTATGCTTTCAATGGAAAATGCTACAGAAAATGCTAAAGACATGATTAATGATTTAAATTTAGAATTTAACAAAGCTAGACAAACTGCAATTACAACTGAAATGCTTGAAATAGTTGGTGGTGCAGAAGCTTTATCTAATTAAAGAAAGGAATAAGTGAGTATGCAGGGGAAAATATCACAAATAATGGGTGCCGTAGTTGATGTAGAATTTGCTGAAGGTAAATTACCAAAAATTATGAATGCACTAGAAATTGAACGACAAAATGAAAATAGCTTAATACTAGAAGTCGCACAACACTTAGGTGAATCGACTGTAAGAACTGTAGCAATGGATTCTACTGATGGCTTAGTTAGAGGGCATGCTGTCAAAGATCTGGGAGAACCAATATCTGTTCCTGTTGGAGAAAAAGTGTTAGGAAGATTATTTGATGTTATTGGCAATACTATTGATGGTAAAGAAAAATTAAATAATACAAAAAAATATCCCATTCATCGTCCTGCACCTAAGCATGAAGATTTAACAACTGAAGCAGAAGTGCTTGTTACTGGCATCAAAGTTGTTGATTTAATGGAGCCTTATACAAAAGGTGGAAAAACAGGATTATTTGGTGGCGCAGGTGTTGGAAAAACTGTACTTATTCAAGAATTAATTAGAAATATTGCAACTGAGCATGGAGGATATTCTGTGTTTGCTGGCGTTGGAGAACGTACCAGAGAAGGAAATGATTTATATAGAGAAATGACTGAATCTGGCGTAATAGATAAAACTGCTATGGTGTTTGGACAAATGAATGAGCCGCCAGGAGCAAGACTTAGGGTTGCGCTAAGCGCATTATCAATGGCTGAATATTTCAGAGATGAAGAAGGTAAAGATGTATTACTTTTTGTTGATAATATTTTTAGATTTACACAAGCAGGTTCTGAAGTTTCAGCATTACTTGGTAGAATGCCTTCAGCTGTTGGTTACCAGCCAACATTAGGAACTGAAATGGGTGATTTACAAGAACGAATTACTTCAACTAAAAAAGGGTCAGTGACTTCTGTACAAGCTGTATATGTTCCAGCAGATGACTTAACAGATCCTGCTCCTGCAACAGCATTTGCTCACTTAGATGCAACATCTGTTTTGGAAAGAAAAATTGCTGAACTTGGAATTTATCCTGCTGTTGATCCATTGGCATCTACATCTAGAATTTTAGATCCTCGTGTTATTGGTGATAGGCATTATCAAACTGCCAGATCTGTTCAAAAAATTCTACAAAACTATAATGAACTAAAAGATATTATAGCTATTCTTGGTATGGATGAGTTATCAGACGAAGATAAACAAACAGTACATAGAGCTAGAAGAATGCAAAAGTTCTTATCACAACCATTCTTTGTGGCAGAACAATTTACAGGTACGCCTGGTAGATATGTTTCAATGGAAGATACAATTTCTGGATTTGAAGCTATACTAAATGGTGATTGTGATGAATTGCCTGAAAATGCTTTTATGTATGTAGGAACAATTGATGAAGTATTTGAAAAAGCAAAAAAAATGGGCTAAAATGAAAAATTTTCAATTAGATATTATTACTCCAACAAATATTGAATCATATGATGATGTATCTTATGTTAGAATACCAGCCCTTGATGGTCTAACAGGAATTCAATCAAAGCATGCTGCTGCAATTATTGGTTTAGGAATTGGAGAAATAAAGGTGACTAAAGATAACAAAGAAATTTTATTTTCTACAAGCGGAGGTTTTGCTGATATTAAGCCTGAAAGCGTTCAACTTCTTTTAGAAACTTTTGAATCGAAAGAATCAATTGATCAGAAAAGAGCTAAAGAATCTTTAAGTAGAGCTAAAGAAAGAATATCTGATAAAACGATGGATATGCAAAGAGCAGAAAATGCCCTACAGAAAGCAAAAAATCGTTTAAAAATTTTTAGTAAATAATTAATAATTATTTGCTGAAAAGATATTAACAATAATTACTCCTATAATAATTAAAAACATACCTATAATTGATTGCCAATGTAAAACTTGGCCATATATCAAATAACTAAGAATAGAAATTGAAAAAATGCCTAAACCTGACCATGTTGCATAAACGACTGCAATAGGTATGTCTTTCAAAGAATACGTTAAAAAATAAAATGCCAATATATATGATATAGATAAAATAATTGTTGGTGCAATTTTTGTAAAATTTTGCGATAGGGGCAGTAACATAGTCCCGAAAACCTCACAAAAAATAGCACACACTAAATAAAAATAAGACAAAATTTATTCTCCTAGTTATTTTTCGAGTAAACAAAATGACCGTTAACAATTGTATGAATAATTGTGGTTGATAAAATTTCTTCATGATCTATCTCTAAAATATTTTTAGATAAAACTGTTAGGTCTGCATCATAGTTAATTTTCAACATACCTCTTTTATGTTCTTGAAACCCTCCATATGCAGCCCATTTCGTGAACATTTTTAATGCATTTAATCTATTAATCTTTTCCTGAGGTTGCCATCCTCCTGCAGGCCAACCGCTGTGGTCTTGACGCGTGACTGCTGCATAAAACTCAAATATAGGATTTCCTGTTTCTATAGGACAATCTGACCCTCCTGGAATTTTCAGGCCATGATTTATAAATGTTTGCCATCTTGATATTAATGAAAGTCTATTTTCTCCTAAGCGATCTTTTAACCATTTCATATCACTGGTGCAATGACTGGGTTGCATTGATGGTAAAATATTACTGCTTTTAAAACGTAAAACATCTTTATCTGATACCATTTGTGCATGCTCTATCCTCCATCTCTTATTGTTGTTATGAGGCAAAACATTACTATAAGTATTTAAAACATAATCATTGCCCCTATCACCAATTGCATGTGTATTTAATTGAAAATTCGCATTATAACATTTTTTTGCTAAATCAGTAAACTTTTCAGAGCTAATTAAAATTAGTCCACAATTACTATGGTCGTCAGTGTAAGGTTCATGCAATGCTGCTCCTCTACTACCAAGTGCACCATCTATAAAGGCTTTAACTGAGCGAATAGATAAATAATCATTCTCAAAATGCCCATCATTAAAAAAGGAATCTAACAAATTATCATCACTACTAGCTAACATCCCATAACATCTTAGAGGAAAATTATTTGTCGCAATTAAATCTTGAATAGCTTTAACAGTTGTATAATCTTGCCATGCATCATGAACCCCCGTTATCCCTTTTTGAATAGTATTTCCAACTGCTTTTTTTATCCACGATGAAACATTTAACAATGAGTCTTTAGGTAAAATTGATAAAAAGGGTGACATTGCATTATCAATCATGATACAATCATTAATGATAGTTCCTCCTGAAATATTATTAAGCTCTTTCTTGTTTAATTGAGTTTTTGAAATAGCTACATTGTTAACCCATGCTGAGTGCCCATCTATTCTAGTTAAATAAATAGGATTATCAGGGAACTTATCATCTAATATTGAACTAATTGGAAATTTTTTATTTACCCATAAATTTTGATCCCAACCAAAACCTAAAATCCAATCACCTTTATTAATTTTCTTGATATGAGATTGAATTAAATCAACAACTTCTTTTATACTTTTTAAATTTTTTAAATCAAGCTGATTCAATCTTTTACCATAATTTTTTAAATGATAGTGGGCATCAATAAAACCAGGAATAACAACTTTACCATTTAAGTCAATAGATTTATAATTAGTATTAATGGAGTTAATGGATTCAATTTTACCAGCATTAATAGTTAAAGATGAGGCAAAAGGCATCTGCTCATCCATAGTTATAAAATTTGCATTGATAAGATTATATGAATTCATAGAATAATGTTTATATATTTCATATAATAAAATTAAGTAATTTATTTATAAGAAAAACAAAAATTATGATTGATTTAAGAAGCGATACAGTAACATTACCATCACACCAAATGAAATCATTTCTTATGGATGCTCCTTTAGGAGATGATGTATATGGTGAAGACCCATCTATTAATGAATTAGAAAAAAAAATAGCTAATCTTTTTGGTAAAGATAAGGCATTATTTGTACCCTCTGGTACAATGGCAAATTTAATTTCAGTATTAACTCACTGTGAAAGATCTGATGAGGTCTTATTAGGGAATAAATCTCATATCTTTAAATATGAAGCTGGAGGAATTTCAGCTTTTGGTGGAATTCATTCACACCAACTGAAAAATAATGATGATGGTACTATTAATATTGAAGATATTAAAAGCAATATAAGAGATAATAATGATGCCCACTATCCAAAAACAGGATTGGTATGCTTAGAAAACACTCATAATCTTTGTTATGGTGCACCTATCAATAATGAATATGTAAAAAGTGTTAAAACAATCTTAAATAAAACTAACATAAAATTACATATTGATGGAGCACGAATTTTTAATGCATCTATTGCTTTAAATAAAGAAGTGAAAGATTTAGCAAAATATGCAGATAGTATTACTTGCTGCTTATCCAAAGGTCTTTCATCTCCTGTAGGCTCACTCATAATTAGTAATAACAACTTCATTAATAAAGCCCATAAATTAAGAAAAGCTTTAGGTGGAGGCATGAGACAAGCTGGCATACTTGCAGCTTGCGGTTTGTTCTCAATTAAAAATATGATTGAAAGATTAAAAGAAGATCATGAAAATGCAAAAGAGCTAGCCATAGAATTAAATAGTTTAGAGGAAGTAAAAATTAATTTAAAAAATGTCCATACAAATCTTGTATTTTTTGATTTAAATAGTAAGGATATAACCTGTGAAAATTTTATTAAAGAACTCTTAAATTATAATATTAAAATTGACTATAAAGGCAATAATAGATTTCGCATGGTAACACATTATGGTTTTGAAAAAAAACATATTAATGTTGTTATTAAAACATTAAAAAAAATATTTAAAAAATAGAGGAATTCAATGTCAAAAGGCATAACATCCAAAAATGAAAATTATTCAAAATGGTATACAGATGTCATCAAAAAAGCTGAGCTGGCTGATTATGGCCCCGTAAAAGGAACAATGGTTATAAGGCCATATGGATATCAAATTTGGGAAAAATTAAAGAATGAATTAGATCAAGCCTTTAAAGATAGTGGACACACTAATGCTTATTTTCCATTATTTATTCCTAAATCTTTTTTCACAAAAGAATCTGAGCATGTTGATGGATTTGCTAAAGAATGTGCAATTGTTACCCATTCAAGATTAAAGCATAATGATGATAAAACAGATTTAATACCTGATGAATCATCAAAACTAGAAGAAGAGGTTATTGTAAGACCAACTAGTGAAACTGTTATATGGTCAATGTATAGAAAATGGATTAATTCATATAGAGATTTACCAATATTAATTAATCAGTGGGCCAATGTTGTAAGATGGGAAATGAGAACGCGGTTATTTTTAAGAACAAGTGAATTTTTATGGCAAGAAGGTCATACAGCCCATGCTACTGAAGAAGAAGCACAAGAAGAAGCACTTAAAATATTAAATATTTATGAATCCATAGTAAAAAATATTTTAGCAATTCCTGTAATTAAAGGCACAAAAACCGAATCTGAAAAATTTGCAGGTGCAGTTAATACCTACACTATTGAAATGATGATGGGTGACAAGAAAGCTTTACAAGCTGGAACGTCACATTACTTAGGGCAAAATTTTGCTAAGGCGTTTGATGTTAAATTTCAAGATGTTGATAATAAAGAAAAATATGTTTATGCAACAAGCTGGGGAGTAACAACAAGATTAATTGGCGCATTAATTATGGTCCATGGCGATGAAAAAGGATTATGTCTTCCTCCCAATATTGCACCTATACAAACTGTTATAATCCCTATTTTTAAATCTGAAGAAGATTTAAAGCTGATTAAAGAAAATTTATCTAACTTAATTGAAGATTTTAAAAATAATAATATAACTTTCTTTTTTGATGATAGAAAAAAAATATCTCCTGGATATAAGTTTAATGAATGGGAAATAAAAGGCGTCCCAATTCGTATAGAGGTTGGATTAAGAGATATAACAGCTAAACAAATCACATGTGTTAGAAGAGATACGTCTGAAAAATTATTTATAAAAATTGATGATGCCTTTTCTAACATAAAAAAAATAATTGATACAATGCAAAATAACATGCTAACCAATGCCTCTGATTTTTTAAATGCAAATATTTTCACGGTTGGATCATATGAAGATTTTAAAATCAAAATAAATGATGGCGGCTTTGTGAAGTGTGGCTGGGATGGAACTGAAGAAACAGAAAAAAATATTAAAAAAGATACAAATGCTACTATTAGATGCATCCCCTTTAATCAAGATAATTCTTCTAAAATCAATTGTATTTATTCTAAAAAAAATGCTAAACATGAAGTTATTTTTTCTAAGGCATATTAATTGATTTATCAATCTGAAGCAATAGTTCTCAATCATCATAAATATGGTAATACTAGTTTAATTTGTAATTTGTTTACAGAAAAATATGGCAAAGTAAATATTATTGCAAAAGGTGCGAGAAGATTCAAAAATCCCAACAGTGCCATCTTACAACCATGCAATTATATTGATTTAATATATATATTTAAATCTACTAGACAAATTCAAACATTAAAAGAGGCTAGCATTACAACTTCTTTTACCAAAATAAATTCAAATTATACTAAAATGATATATGGATTAACTGTTATGGACATCATTAATAAAATTAGTTTTCATGATAATCCATGTGATATAATATTTCGTTTAATAAAAAAAACTCTGTTAAAGTTTAATCAAACTAAAACTGAAAATTTAAAGTTATACTATATATTTTTTCAAATACAACTATCAGTTTATCTTGGCTATTATCCCTCTTTTTTTCATTGCTATAAATGCAAAAAAGAATTAGAAACAGGAAGTTTTAATTTAGATATTGGACAATTGTTTTGCTTAGATTGTAGTGTTAAAAAAAAAATTGATATTAATTTAGAAGATTTAAAAATGTTAAAATTTTTAATGTCTAATCATATAGATTGTATAGAAAAAAATATTAATTTAAATTCTCTTAATAAAGTCAATGCTTTATTATATAAATTTATTTCTTTCCATATTCCAGAGATAAGAAAAAGTAAATTATTTATAGATGAAAAATGAAATATAGATTTGATATTAATAATTATGAGTTTAATTCTAGCAGTAAATTAGGTGTTTACTTAATACATGGTTTTTCTAGCACAACCTATGAAGTTAAAGAATTAGCAGAATTTCTTAGTAACAACGGCTATTACACAATTGCAAAAAATTTACCTGGTCATGGAACAACAGTTGAAGAGTGCAATCGAGTAAGGTTTACAGATTGGCTCAACCAGGTCAAAAAAGACATCGCAGAACTATCAGTGAAATGTGAAAAAGTTTTTGTTATAGGTGGTAGTATGGGAGGTGTAATAAGTTTATATATGGCTTCTTTATTCCCACTAGATGCATATGTAGTTGGAGGTACCGTATTAAATTTTAAAAATCCACTTGAAACTAATTTTTTAGTTCCTCTTCTTTGTAATTTTATTAAAATACAACCCAAAAAAAAACAACTGAAATCAAAAAATGTTAAATTTTATGGTTATAAAGCATACCCTCTTATTGCTTTAAATGAATTTAGAAAAATGATTAAAATTGTTAAACCTTTATTACCTAAAATTAAAACCCCAGGATTGATTATTCACTCTAACAATGATCAAATGTCATTAAAAAATAATCTAGACATTCTAGAAGATAGTATTCAGTCTCAATATTTTAATAAATTAATTGTTGAAAAAGCACATCATAATATGTTTGATGAAAACCCAGATCAAGAAATTATTTTTTCTAACATATTAAATTTTTTAAATAAATTTAAACATTAAATTTAAAAAATATAATATCTCCTTCTTGTACAATGTAGCTTTTACCTTCTAAACGTATTTTCCCTGCATTTTTAACTTCTATTTCTGATTTATATTCTATTAAATCGGTTAAATTATAGGTTTCGGCCTTAATAAAACCTTTTTCAAAGTCTGTATGTATTACTCCTGCGGCTTGGGGGGCAGTAAAACCTTTTTTAATTGTCCATGCACGAATCTCTTTTTCTCCAGCTGTAAAAAAAGTTTGCAATCCTAATAAATCATATGATAGTTGAATTAAATGGTTTAAAGCTGAATCCTGCAAATCATACATTTTTAAAAATTCCATTTTATCATCTTTTTCTAATTTAGAAATTTCCATTTCTATTTTTCCACATAACTGCATAAATTGAAAGTTATTAGATTGTGCATAATCTAAAACTTGCAAAGCATGAATATTGTTATTTAAACCTATGTCTTGTTCGGCAATATTTGCAGCATAAATGATTGGCTTGTTTGTAATAAAAGATAAATGAGATAATATCATCTTTTCAGAATCTGTTAATTGCATTTTATTCATTAATAAGCCTTCATTCATCTGATCTTTGATTTTATGTAGTAAATCAACTTCTAAAAGAGCATCTTTATCTCCACTTTTTGCTGTTTTTGCTGCTTTAGGAATTCGTTTTTCAATAGATTCCAAATCTTTCAATAATAGCTCTGTTTCAATTATCTCAATATCTCGTAAAGGATCTAATGTATTGGCAACATGTGTGATATTGCTATCTTCATAACAACGTACTAAATGAATAATAGCATCTACATTTCTTATATGAGATAAAAATTGATTACCTAGACCTTCTCCTTTGCTTGCTCCTTCTACTAATCCAGCTATATCAACAAATTCAATAGTTGTAGGTATAATCTTTTCACTATTAATATAATTATTTATTGTATCTAATCTAGGATCTGGTACAATCACCATTCCTACATTTGGTTCTATAGTACAAAAAGGATAATTATTAGCTGGAATATCTGAATTAGTCAATGCATTAAAAATTGTTGATTTACCTACGTTAGGAAGACCTATTATACCAACTTTCATATTCAATATCTCTTAATAATTAATGTTTTATCACATTAATTTAATGATTAATTTAGCATAATAAGAAGAAAGGATTATTAAATGAATGATTGGGCTGTAATTCTTGGTGCATCTAGTGGAATTGGTGCAGAATGTGCAAATGCTCTCGCACAAAAAGGAATAAATATTTATGGTATATATTTAAGAAAGAAAAAATCTGATATAGAAAAAATTGAAAATAATTTAAAACAATATAACGTCAAAATTATATATAAAAAAGCTAATGCATCGAATGAGATTGCTCGTAAAGAAATAGTTCAGGAATTATCTGAAATTAAAAATATTAGAATAAAGTTTTTTATACATTCAATCGCATTTGGAACATTAAAAAAAATGATTGATAAAGAAAATCAATTAATGAAAAAAAACATTGAAATGACTTTAGATGTAATGTGTAATAATTTTATATACTGGTCTCAAGATTTATTTGAAAAAAGTCTATTTAATAAAGGTAGTCACATATTATCTATGACCAGCGCTGGAGGTCGAAAAAACTGGGAAAATTATGGTGCAGTTTCAATGGCAAAATCAGCTATTGAATCTGCAACTAGACAATTAAGCATAGAATTAGCAAAACATGAAATTGCTGTAAATTCTATACAAGCTGGTGTGACCGATACGGGTGCTTTAAGAAAAATACCTGGATCAGATTTAATGATTGCAAATGCAAAAAAAAATAATCCGCATAATCGTTTAACTCAAACCTCCGATATTGGTGATTTTTTAGCAATACTAACTCATTATGAATCTAGTTGGCTAACTGGAAATATTATTAGGTTAGATGGTGGAGAAGATATTACTAGTTAGAGGAATTTTGTGCAACCAACTGAGCTTTAATTAAATCTAATACTTCTCTATATTCTTTATTGGGCACTAAAGAAACTGCATGCTGTGCTTCATTGTAAGCTAAATCATACATATCTATTTTTGCATACGTAATAGCTAGATTATAATAAATTTGAGCTAATAACTTTAAATCTTCATAGGATTGATTGTTTTGGTTTAATTGATAAAATTTAGATTTGTTAAATTCAACAATTGCTTCATTGTACTTACCCCAATCATAAAAATGAATACCGCGCTCTATTGACAACTCACTATCACTTTTACAGGAAAATATTATTATAATAAGAAAACTATATATATACTTTTTCATATAAGTAAATTAATAAATTATTATTATATAATAATATTTTATAATTTTTTAATAACCGCTCTTATGCCATCTAACAAGTTATCAATTTGCAATGGATTAATTGTTAAAGCTGGTGCAAGTCTAATAGTAGTATGATGCGTTTCTTTAGCATAAATACCGTGATTCATTAATTCTACAGATACATGATGGCCATCTAAATGTGAAGAATCAAACATTTCAAATGCTGTTAACAAACCTTTACCTCTAACAATTTTAATTTTATCAGAAAAATCATTTTTAATGTCATTTAACCCGTTCATTAATTGTTCTCCACGATTTAATGCATTCTCAGATAATCTTTCATCAATTAATGTTTTTATAGCATATACACCAACTACTGATGCTAAAGGATAGCCACCAAACGTTGAACCTTCTGAACCTGGAGTAAGCGTTCCAATGACATCATCTCTAGATGCTACAAACGATACTGGTAAAATTCCTCCACCAGCTGCTTTCCCACACCCCATAATATCTGGTTTTACATTATATAGCTGATGAGCAAAATTAGCTCCCGTTCGTCCAAAACCAGTTTGCACTTCATCAAATGCTAATAATATATTATGCTCTTTACATAGCTTGGATACTTTGGGCCAATAATCATCATCGGGAACAATTACACCTGCTTCACCTTGAATTGGTTCTACAGAATAAGCTGCAATATATTCCCCCTTTTCTTCGAACAGCTGCTTTAATGCATCAAAATCATTAAAAGGAACAAGCTCAATACCAGTTACAAAGGGTCCAAAACCTCTCTTTGCATCAGGGTCATCAGACATAGAAATTGCTGATAAAGACCTTCCATGAAAATTTCCTTTTGCACCAACAATAATGGCTTGATTTTCAGGGATTCCTTTAACTTCGTAGCCCCATCTTCTGCATAATTTAAATGTTAATTCCCACGATTCAACTCCTGCAACTTTAGGAACGACTCTATCCATTCCTGTGAATTGTGTTGCTGCTAATAAAAACGCACTCATATATTTATGTCGAATAGATCTTGGAACAGTTGGAAGTTTTTCATGAGTTAAATGATTGACAACTGCATCAACTATTGTTTGATTTAGCTGTCCTTGATTAACAGCTGAATAACAACAAAGGCCATCGATAATTTCTTCTTCAACAAATTTCAAAACACTATCTGGTGATGGTTTTCGACAAATTAACGTTGAAGAATCTTTAACATGTGAAACAATAACATCCTCTAATGGACTATAATTTTGACCTCCTAAATTTAATTCAATGTTTTGATGTTCTTTCGGAGTTAAGTCTCCTATTCTACAATCATTAACTGTTAAATCGTCTCCATAACCAGAAATTTTTAATTCTTTCATTATTAATCATTCTCCCTTTTTAATAAATCTGCAATTAAAAATGCAACTTCTAAGCTCTGTTCATTGTTTAATCGCGGATCACATGTTGTTTCATATCTTAAATCTAAATCCTTAGTTTGTATATTATTAATTCCTCCTAAACACTCTGTTACACGATCTCCTGTTAATTCTAAATGTATGCCACCAGGAATAGTGTTGAAATGCTTATGAATTGCAAAAAATAATTTAAT
>CETY01027470.1_pt1 | contig 12805 bp, 21 predicted proteins | sample 361551 | NCBI WGS metagenome assembly CETY01 (sample SAMEA2623135, study PRJEB7988) | marine metagenome | biome: marine biome (ENVO:00000447); feature: deep chlorophyll maximum layer (ENVO:xxxxxxxx); material: "saline water (ENVO:00002010), including plankton (ENVO:xxxxxxxx)" | depth 45 m | reverse complement strand
CGTTCCGTAGACCTGGATTGGTGCCCACTTGTGCAAGAACATAATAAATTTATTAGTCAATAAATGTCTTACACCCACTAACAGCTTAACGTCCGGCTGTGGTATGTTCATCCAGTATGGTAGAAACGTTCTCAGCCAACCTACAAACCAACTGTCCTCGGTCCACGGTGTATGTGGATCCATGTCGGTTCCGAGATGCCGGTGATGATGTAAGTGCGTTGCGACCCAGCCTACCGGACCTGCAACTGTACCATACACACCAAAGAAAGCTAAAAAGTTATACCAAAACTTTGACGTGCGAAATGCTTTATGAGTAAACAATCGATGATAACCAACATTCGTACCTAGTGTTCCTACCAGAACAGCTAATATGTATGTAATGATTAATCGTGGATCTAAGTTCCAGATGTATTGCCACACCCAACCCAATGTAAAAAATGTAATGAGAAGATACGTGATGGTAAGATAATGCCGATCATATTTTGTAGGAATAATTTCTGTCATTTATAAATACGAACCAGTTTACATACTTTCAACGAATCATTCTTAATGGTAATTTCAGAACTTGTTTGTTTTTTCGTAGCATGTTTAGCAATAGCTGTCCCTGCTATAGAACAAGTATCACCAAAAACAATGTATGTATTGTCTCCTGGTTTCGCACTTACAACACTTTCTCCTGGCAAGATGTCTATTTGTTCAAATGTCCAGCCTGGATAGTGTTGCATCGGACATAACAATACAGTGTTGTCCTCCATAATTGTAATTTCAGCAGAAGTACAATATGGCTCATAATACAAAAGTCCTGCTCTCCATGCATCTGAACGATATTCTTGTACAGTCGTTGCTTCTAAAAAACCATCGCCGCTTGTAGGTATTTCTGGTAAATTAGTAAGTCCTGCGTTGTGTTGATTTAATAGTTCTTTAAAAATATCTAAATGTTCGTTTTGAAACACAGATGTTTCGTCCCATTCATAACGAATTTTAAGACTTCCTTCTAATAAAAAATAATTAGTATTAGATTTTACTAAAAAATTATGATCTGGATGATGTGTTAACAAAAAATTACCTTCAGCGTCCTTGGTATATTCATTAACGCCTTCACGTTTTATTCTTTGTTTAGCCTTAGTGTTTTGACTAATGGATATTTGAATCTGGTTATCAATATTTCTAACGTCAAAAGGTACATTAAATATCATATTTCCTCCGAGGTTATTGGGGTTATCGCCGTTGGATGATTTGGTTTTAACCACTCCTCTATTTTATCAGGCTCACTAATTTTACCTTTTTCTACAATCATCCATTCTTTTGTGATATATAAATCTGGGTCATAACCAAGTTCAACCATCCATTTTTTTGCTATTCTATTTTCTTCCCTTGACACAAACTCGTCATACTGTTCGTGGCCTTCTCTAATACACATATCGTGTACAGACAAACTTGATTCTGTATTATGTGTCCAAACTAGTTTTACCTCTTTAGCAGTTTTATTTTCATTAGTTTCTTCGTCAAAATAAACTACTTCGTCGGGCATGTATGAAGACGTTCTGGTGAAATCTGATAAATCCATTTAGTTTTGCCCACACCCAGCACAGTCCCAATCACCTGCACTTTTATCTTTTTGTCCAAGATATTTTGCAGACAAAAACTCCCAATCACGTGAATGAAAGTTTTGTATAAATAAACCTTTTGCAACATCAGCGCTGGTTGCAATGTAACGCATTTTCATTTCTTCAGGAGGAGTTGTTTCTGACTCTTTGTTTAAAAAAGTTATTTCAAATATGTTTTCAAGATCAGACATTTAAAAAGCCTTTACAACAACAGTTTGTCCTAAAGCATCGAAGTCGCCTGATTGTTTTCCTGCTGGTGTAGCAAATTGTGCTCCAGAACATAAAAAACTATTATCATTAGTCATATTATATTGATAGCCTCCATATGATCCACAGAAACATAAATCCGGTGGGGGTGTACACGTTCCCATCGAACTCCCTGTTCGGAAATGTAAATCTAAATTACCGTCTGTGTCGTAAAAATAAATATTACGGGTAGTCCATTGAGGATCTCCTCCAACACCTGGTGGACCAGCAGTAGCGTTGTGATTTATAGTAAGAGAATTAGCATTATCATTATAACATTGTGTCATTGTATATGTACTACTACCAACCTTGTAAGAGTCACTTATATTTGAAGGCAAATTAGGACCCCCTACTCCATAAGAAGTGTAGTTTGCTTTGCCACCATAAGCGTGGCTACCTCCTGTAAAAGAAGCATAATCACTTTTGTTTTTAGCCCCATAAAAATCAGGAATTTCAATTTGCGCTGTAGTACTAGTGGGTATGTCTGCATTTGCTGGAACAGCAAAAACATAAGTTCCTCCTCTGTTATATGTACTCATCGTTACATTAGAAGAAGGACCAGAAAATTCTGCCCTAATACTATTAAAATCTAATTGTCCGCTTGATGGTAGTGTCATTTTAATTCTAGCTCCTCAGATTCTGGAATTTTCCATTTTGTAGGATTTACGTCACCAATGTAATAATTGCCCCAATGTTCATGGTCTTTGTATATATCAGGCACATATCCCCACGACGAAAACATAAGAGAAATACGACGTTTAGCGCTTTTATTCCTTACTTTAGTTATAGCATGATATATAGGTTTGTCAAAAAGTACCATATGATTTTCTCTAGGCTCAACAACCAACATTTCCGACCCTTCTCTAACTCTATATTTTTCATCTAGTATAGGCCTACCTATAATATATTCTTCGGTCGGCAGTAATAGTAGCTCTCCGCCCTCCATTTTTTCATCTATATTTACATACAGTATGTGAGTATTTAAAGGAAACTGAACGACCATTTCAGGGTCTTCTTTACCATATTTTGCTGTGTCTATTTTAGATTGCAACTCGTTAGCATCTACGTGAAATAAAGTTGAGTCAATTTGGTCCCTTACCCAATACTCTACGTGGTGATCTCTTCCTATTAAATGTCTAATTATTTCTTCTATAAAATTAGAAGACTCTTGTTGTCTTCTGCAAAAATTGTATGTTGGTATTTCTCCACAATGGGTTGTGCAAAAATCTTTTAAATCTCTGAAACGAGCAGCATCTAAAACATTCTTAGAATAGTATATATTTTCTTTTATCATACCAATCTTGCTTGCTTGAAATAAACTATCCCCTCATCAAAATCAAAGCTGTGTGGGTTTCTTAGAAGTTCGTCCGGAGTAACCGCACCCATTCTTGCCCAGTTAGTATGGCCGTATAATTTTTTACAAAGGCGATCCACGGTGCACGCTGGTAGGTCCACTACTAATGCATCTTCAGAAGGCTCTGGTATCCATTCTATTTCTAGTTCTTCTATTTCCATAACTATTCTTTCATTTGCGACGCATACGGATCTGTTGACAACTCACGTTGTTTTTTTTCTGGTCGCTTACCCATAATTATATCTTCCATATTTTTGTGTAGATAATTTGCCATTTGACCAATAACATTATCTTGAGAAAGTGTGTCAACTAAATCTTTCAACGACTCACCATGTTGTAAACATCTAGATATAAGCTTGCCGCTTGCGCGTAGTTCTCTATCTAAATATGAGTCCGTAGGTTTTAACTTAACCCAAAAACCCATAGGTGTTAGTCCGGTGTCGTTTGCTGTATAATCTAATATACCAACAACTCTTCGACCATCTATCGGCAGAGTGAAAGTAGCACTCATCATCCTATTCGGAATCTCTGTTCTCATAATTTTATCGTCCTGTAATGTCATCTCCGTGTTCCTCGATAAATTGGTATAAACTAATATTAGTCTCCTTCACCTGTACTATCTCGTGCCACATTGTTTCTATTGTACTTTCTAATTTAACAATATATCTAGAATTTACAATAATAACTATTAAACAAATAAATATTGTAAAGCCAGACAACAAAAAATTAGTGTACGCTTTTATTTCCGTAAGTATTTTCTTCTTCATTGTTGATTAAGTCCTCCAGTTTTTGTTCCCACATTCTTTTCCATTCGGGGTCTTTTGCTCTTTCAGCAGCTTTTCGTAGGGAAGATACCCTAACTAAAAATATTACGTATTCATCGTCGTTATCCATCCGTATTCATCCTCCGGGTCTAGTGGTCCCATTATTTACCTACCTCTGGTAAAGTTTCTCTTGACCATTTTGTTTTAGATTCAATCCCACCTTCGACATTAGTCCTTGTTTGATTTACTGGTAACATTACATAACCGTTGTGCGTTGTTACTTTCATCCCTAAATGCATAAATTCTTCTTCGCACATAGGACAATCCATTTCAACTTCTTGAATTCTTATAAAACTGTTGCCATCACAACGAGGACAAATAGTCCTAACGAGATCTGCCATTTTTCTTTTTTATTTTTTGTTTAAGTAGAAAATCAATTAATGTTTGAATACTAACAGGAACTTCAAATTTGGTTTTAGCCAATGATTCCAATTGTTTATGTGTATCTCGAGACACTGAAATTGATTTATAATTAGGGTTTGCCGCCATGGTTCTTTCTCCTTGTTATACTATATTATATGATAATATATATCAAATATAATATTTGACAATATTATATTTTAATTTATTTTATAGATATCTTCATCACCTTCATGTGTCGGGTGTTATTTCTTTTCCTTTTTAGCATCCGACACTACTTAATCTCTCCCCAGCTTGGTCCTTTTTCATAGTCTACTTTATTTGGTACTAATAGCTCTGCGGAAGCTTCCATAACTTCAATTATTTTTTTAGCTTGCTCATCTGATTCAACTGAAACATCAAGTTCATCATGTACCTGTATGTGAGGAATAACACCTTCTTTATATAAATTTACCATAGATCTTTTAGTCATGTCTGCAGCTGATCCTTGTATTAATTTATTTAATGCCTTATATGTGAAAGCTCTTTTTAAAAACTCACCATATTCTTTTCTAGCCTGTTCAAGAGGTAATGGAGTAGAAACCCCAAACTTATCAGGTTGCCATAAATCAAAATGACATGCCCTTCCCTCTAATGTTCTTATCTTTCCTGCGTCTTCTGCTTGCCGCGTTACGCGTTCCGATATCATTTTAACAAAGGGAGCATTTCTGTGATACTCTTTTAATAAGTCCTCTGCTTCTTCTTTCATTAATCCTAGTTCTGACATTAATTTGTTTTTACCCATTCCATACATAATACCAAGATTAATAGTCTTAGCTTGTTTACGTTCTATGCCGGCCATGTCTGCAATCATTTGATGGAAATCAGCTTCACCTTTGTTGTATGCTTCAACGATTGTACTAGCGCCTTCCATATTCATTTTATGAGCATAATGTACTAATATTCTAGGTTCTTGTTGTGAGTAATCAAAACAGCCCCAGGTACAATCATCTTCGGGAATAAATATTGAACGCAACATAGGACCAAGTATTTTATGTCGTGCTGGAATCTGTTGTAAATTAGGATTAGAATAACTAAACCTACCTGTTACTGTTCCACCATCGTCACTACGTATTTGATTTATATCAGCATGTATGCGTCCGTTATGTTCGTGTTTTAAGATAGTCTCTATAAATGTAGAGTTCATTTTATCTAGCTCTCTACAATGAACTAATTTTCTTGCAAATTCATCCGGGTGGGTAGCTAAAAAATTTTTAGTAAAACTTGGAGCCCCTTTTTCTGTTCTATCAAAAGAAATATCAAGAGTTTCAAAAGCTTCAGCAATAGACGCTGCCGACCAAATCTCTACGTCTTTACCACAAAGTTTTTTTAACTCCGACCTGGTTATTTTCTCTTCCGACTTTAAATGTTTTCTAGTTGCAGCTGCCTTTTCAAGATCTACTCTAACTCCTTTAAATTTCATATCAACTAAACAAGGAAATAAATCAATCTCTAAATTAAAAACTTGCCATAACTCTTCTTTGTCTAATTCTTTTTTTAATGCGTGCCAAAGTTTTAAAGTTGCTTCAGCATCTTGTTCAGCATACTTACCTACAAATGGTGCAGGCAATCTCCACATCTCTGACTTAGGATTAACTCCCCAATTTTTTGCTGCTTCTCTTAATAAAGATTCATCTTTTCTAACGCCCGCGTATTCTCTTGCAACAGAATCTAAAGTATAACTTCTTCTGTTTTCATTTATTAGTGATGCTGCAATCATAGTATCTATGATACGACCATTAATTTTTAAACCCATAGAACGTATCCAAGACACATCATACATTGCATTGTGAAATATTTTATCTGCAGGTAAATCTAAAATAGTTTGAAACCATTTTAATACTGTCTTCTTTCCTAAACATCCTCTCTTGTCTTCGTGTGCAAAAGGTAAATAACCTTTCCAGCCATCAACAGCAACTGCAATACCAATCACTTCGCCATCACCACGTATAGCTCCAGAGCCCATTGTCATTAAATTTGGATCTCGTGTTTCTAAATCGATTGCTATTTCTTTAGCTGAAGATAAATCTAAACCTAATAGAACTGGAGGAACCCAATCCGTAGTAGGTTGAAACATTGGTACCTGTAAGGGCTTCACTTATACTCTTCCTTTAATTTATTTAAAAACCAAATAGCTTTATCTAAATCTTCCAATGGTTTACCTTTATGTTCGTGCCTCCAAATATATTTTATAGCTGAACCTTGAAGATAATATTTAAAACCATCTCCTTGACACGACTTGATAGCATCAATGCAACCGATACCACCTTTGTTATAATGTGATGGAAAGTTTACGGGATCGTGTTTTTTAGACATACGTGCATTCTCCTGTGTCTACGTTTACATTTAAAATATTTACACCAAGATTTTTTTGTATTGGTGTTAATGATCTATTTATTTTATAGCCGTCGCGCTTCCTTCTACATTCTGATTTCACGTCGATAAGTATAACCTCATATTCTTTTATTGCAACTAAATCAACAGCTCCTTGTTGAGACATATTTCTACACACCAAATATCCTTGATCCCACAACCACATTGCAGCTATGTATTCTGCTTTATCACCTTTTACATGTTCATGAAATCTCATATTTCGTATCCTCTTTCATAATTTTTTGGTTCCAGGATATGTAAGTTTTCTCTTGCTCTAGTAGTGCCAACATAAAAAAGCCTGTGTAGTTCGTCAGGATTTCTGTCGTGCTGTTCCTTAGCTGTTTTTGATATGTCTTGAAATAATAATACATTATCACACTCACCTCCCTTTGCCCCGTGTATGGTTGACATACTTATTCGTGGAGTCTTTGTAATCTTTTCATTGTTTGCTAGCATACTTCTTATATAGTTTTCTGTATAACCATCTAACTTTTTAAAAGCTTCATACCAAACTTTATCAGTTAATAATCCGTGATCAGCGATGCACGTTTTGTGATTATAGTACGAATCTTCTTTCAAAGTTTTTCCTGTCTTATATCCATAAGCCACATTCTCTCCTAAGTAGCTGTAGACATCTTTTATATCCTTAGAGTTTAAAGTAGTTTCACCTAGTCTAAACTTTTCCCAATCTTGAATTGATTTTAATAGTTTTAAAGGTAAAGAGTTTCTACCTTTCTTAGCATAGTACCATCCCCTTTGTTTACAAAGTTCTTCAGCATCTTCCAGGATATAATTAATACTAGCTAATACTAACCAGTTTCCTTTTGACATATCTATTTGTTCAATATTAGAATAACGTTCACTGCTGCCAGTTATTTTAGTTTTTATACCCTTCTTATATTCTCTTTCAAAACAAGGCTCATACTCTTTTTCATATCTATGCTCTACTCTATCTATTATTGTTTGCGCTAATTCATGAATTGCCGGAGGTACTCTATATGATTTACTTAGAACACGGATATTGTCGACTTGGTCGTCCAGCCCGAGGAAATGATCCACATCGGCTCCTGCCCATTTGAATATAGCCTGATCATCATCGCCTGCGATGTGAGTATTAGCAGATCTTTCCCAGAGATTTTGCACCAGCTTCCATTGGAGTGGAGATAAATCTTGGGCCTCATCGATGAACAAGACAGTAAATCTTGGAGCCAAATCCGACTCCACAAACCTCTGTAACATATCTCCATAATCTAATAACCCCGTTTCTTTCTTATATCTTTTTAATTCCCTATCTATAAGATAAAGCTTATCTCTTTCTATGTCTACATAATGTGTATTGCGATCATATAAGTCTAGCAAAGGTATGTTCATTGCTCTTGATTTATCTATTAATCGTAGGTATTCGTTGTCAGTGTTAAACGTTCCATCTTCTTCATTATTATAAGTAGATTTTAAATGTAAAGGTATGCCACAGTTTTTTCCAAAATCATTATAGTTTTCTTTTTGCATCACCTGTGATTTTTTTAGTCTAAGCTGATTAAATGCCAATGAATGTAAAGTCCTAAAATAAGGAAAGTCTTCTTCAGTATACATTGAAAACTTTTCCATAGCTCTGCTTTTAGCTTCAGTAGCTGCCTTCTTTGTAAAAGAAAAATAACCTATGTCTCTAGGATCAACGCCTTCGTCTAAATGTTTTTTAACTATATTTAAAAGCTCAGTTGTTTTACCTGTACCTGGAGGACCTAAGATTAATTCTTTCATCTATCTACGTTCCCATGATAAACAATTACAACCGCTGTACAGTTAGGACATGATAAGTTTGTCATAATCATATGTTCTTCTTCGTTATTTTCTTCCCATTCAGTGTCGTGGTCACCACCCCATATTAATTCGTGATTGCAACTCCAACACTTCATTAGAAAGGTACCTCTTCTTCGTAGGACTTTTGAGAAACATCTGATTCATATCTCTTCATAGCTTTTATTTTTACAAGACGAGGTGTTTGATTTTTAATCTTTAATCTGACCTCTTCTACAAATATATCTTTTAATTGTTTTAATAAATTACCTGTTTTAGTTTTATCCATCTCCCAGTTATTACGTTTGGCAAATGCAAAGAAATCATCCATCTTAAACAATGTTATCTTCTTATCATCATCGGTCCACGCTGCTTTATTCAATATGTCTTCCTTAGTTCTTGCTTGTGCTCTATGCACTGTAAAGTCATACAATAAATTTTCTAACTGTTCGTTGCTGTTTAATGATTCTAACGGCTCTATCTCTTCTAGGTTCAACATAAGTTGTTTTAGATAAATCTCTCTCCAGTCTTTTGCTTTTGGTATAGGAGATATAATATTAGCTTGATCCAATAAAGCCAGTGCAAATAAATTAGCATTGTGTAACTGTTCTGTTTTTAATTCTATTCTCTTACCATCTACATTTAAAAACCATTGCGGTGGGTTAGATGCTATCTTACTTAATGTGTCCATCTCCGGCATCTGCTCTTCCTCAAACCCAACACCAAATCTTTTAGTTCTACATTTAGCAGCATTGCATACACCACAAATAGGTTGGTCCTTACATCTATATTTATCGTAACCCCTTTTGTTAACTGATAATAACAGTGCCTGTACTTCTTTATAGTTTAATGGTGGATTCATCCACTTAGTGTTGTCCTCCATAACTTTATCTTCCCAGTTATCCGGGTTAGCTTGTTTATGATATACAGCTACATTAAATAATGCATTATTACGTGAGCCTTCACCAAACCCTTCGTCTGCTAATTTATTTAAACATGGTGGTCCATCTTTAAAAGCTTCTTCTTTTACAACCTTACCTTTTACTACAATAGATTCTATTTGTACTTTAGTCTGTACTGAGTCGTCATATATTTTATAAAACTCTTCTAGACTAGCTTCTTCTCCATTTTCTAAAAACGTATACCTAAAACCTAATGTGTCTCCATGATATGGTAAGTTTAAAAAGTTTCCTGTATCTCCACGTTCCACGAGTATCTCAGTTTGTTTTGGAAATATCTCACTACCGCCAAAGCCTAGCGCCTCTGACATCATTTTTAATTTTGATTGCATCAGTGATGCTGGAATAAACTCTTTAGCAAATAAAAATAAATGTGCGCCGCCAGACTTTGATCTAAATGTTACTAATGGAAACTTTGCTTTCTTTACATCGTCAATTATTTTTTGATGACTTAAATTATATTCATCAACATCAATACATCCCCATCTACACATGTTGTCTTCATTAATAGGTATTACCCCTAGTGCAGGCTCTTTACCTTCAATGTGTTCTTTCCATAACTGATCAGGAATTGATTCTCTTTTAATAAATGCTTTACCAACAGCTTTACCTTTGTCTGTAGTTTCGCCTGATAATATTAATTGTCCGTAAGCACTATTGTTGCCTTCAAATATATCCTTAAATTTTTGCATACTCTCTTTGATACTCTCTAATTTTATCTTTATTTTTCTCTCTATACTCACGATAGTATTCGCGAGCCTTTCTTCGTTTATATTCTTTTCCCTCCTGACTGTCTAGAATTAAATTAATTCGCTCTTTCAGCCGTTTATTTTCATTACGTAAAGCGTCCATCGTTTTTTTACGATAGTAACGCATTTGATATAACGATTCTCTGCTTCTTTTCATACTAGAAATATGTTCCGGGCAGGGGGAGTTGCCCGGAACATCATGGTAGAGATAATTAAAACGGTACTTCGTCGTCTGACTTAGTACTGTCCTTACCATGTTTTGCTTTGACGTCTCCCTTAGACACACTCTCAGCAAAACTTTTTGCGGACTCATACAAAGATTTTTCTTGTACTGGCCCAACCTTTTCAACACTCCAACCAAACCAAGTTCCCTTGTCGTTTGATTGTTCTACTGTTTTAAGGTTATACACGTGACTGTAAGCCGCCGGTGTGAACAGACCATTCTTTCCTTTGATCTTTAACGTGTTCATCATAGTGTTCCAGTTCTTCGCAACTTTTAATTGCGTAGATTTCATGGTTACTAGTGCGGTTTGCATATCCTCAGTCAATACAAAATATGATGCAGTGTTTTCAAGATAGTTACCATTCGATAATCTATCTTTGTAGTTTGCATCACGTTTAGCTTGATTGATGATATCACTTGTTGACGGATGTATAGCTACAGGAGCACTTGTGCCCTGGCCTCTGTCCGACCATTCAACATATTCACGTTTATAATGACATGGAATTATGTTGATTCCCTTCTCACCATCATACACTTGCTTAGTCACGGTATTAAATATCATACCTGCTTCAGCGCCTTCTATGTACTTGGCGTCCCGTTTATTTATCTCGGGTGATAGTTGTCCTAATACTCTTAGGAAAGGTAAAGCAAAATCTTCTGCTCCCATTTCTCCTATAGCTGTATTAGCGTCTTGTTCGAACATACTCGCTAGAGCTACGTCCGTCTTCTTTTTTTCTACTACTTGGTTCATGATTATATTCTCCTTGTTAATGTTTCATGATTCACGATTTCCGGCCTATTTTAGTTTGATCTTTCACAAACGTGTGAAAGAATTCGGAAGGCATGTCGAGGCCGGCCTCGACACGCTCCCTGTAGAGAGCTTTCAATGTCATGGGTTCAACTTTTTGTTTTTGTTGAGGCTCATAACCTTCTTGCTCTGCAAGGCTAAGCAATTGCTCTGCCTTGTTATCTTCGCCTTTACCGAATGTAACAGCAACCTCATTTTTAATAAGATCACCGAGTCCATTCTCCCGAAGCCATTTGTACGCTGATTCCATGGAGTCTTTTTTTACAGTACAGCTGTAAGTTTTTTTAACTTCTACTCCACTCCCATCAGCAAGTTTCAAAGATGATAGCCCTTGCTCTGCAAGTAATTCTGGTATCACCTCTGATGAAATTTTATCTGCGGTTTGTTTTATATCTTTTATTGTAGCCTCTAGTCTTTCAATCTCTTCTTCATGGGCCTGTAACTCTTGACAATGCATAGCCAAAGTTTTTATATCTGATTTTTCTATTAAATTTTGTTGATCTTGTTCTAGATCATCTAACGTAAGTGTGCTCACTCTATTTCTCCTTTATTATATAAGTCTATCATTAAGGGATAATATCTTCTCTCTTGTCTATCCCATTTCAAGAGATTAAATTGTCCTTGCGTAATGTCACTAACAATAGCAGTAGACAATCCAATAATTGAAGGATCACCAGTACATAAAATATAATCGTCTGGCTTAAAGTCCTGTAAATTCTTTTTCATCTTTCTTATAAAAGGTGCAGTGCTGTAAAGCATGTTGTCTGTTGAAGGTAAACAAATTACTAAGTATCCAAAATCTGACGCACTTAAAATATTTATTTGTGGTGCCGGATGTTGTAATACATAAACAAAAGTTTCCTTAGGATTCTCCTTGTAGAATGCCAAAAACTCTGCGAGTGAACGTGGTTTATATAGTTCAAAAATTCTGTGTTTCATTTTTATTATACTTTCTTGTTGACAATAAGATAATCATATATACATTAATGTCAAGAAAGAATAATAAATTATTTTATGATAGATACATATAGGTATAAAACTAAACCTTATGCCCATCAATTAACGGCTTTAAAAAAGTCGTGGGCGCAGAAAAACTACGCTTTATTCATGGAAATGGGTACCGGCAAATCTAAAGTACTTGTGGATAACATTGCTATGTTATATGACAATGGCGCGATCCGCGGTGCACTAATAGTGGCACCTAAAGGTGTTTACAAGAACTGGGACCAAATAGAATTTCCTGTACATCTACCGGACCATGTCGAACACACAAAAGTATTGTGGGAAGCAAACATAACTAAGAAAAAACAGACTGAGTTAGATACATTATTTGATGGTAAAGAAGAACTTAAGATACTGATAATGAACGTAGAAGCTTTTTCTACGTCGAAAGGTCTGGACTTTGCTCACAGTTTCCTTAACATCTTTCTTGGAAGAGCTTTAATAGGAATTGACGAATCTACGAC
>CETY01191928.1_pt1 | contig 12822 bp, 11 predicted proteins | sample 361551 | NCBI WGS metagenome assembly CETY01 (sample SAMEA2623135, study PRJEB7988) | marine metagenome | biome: marine biome (ENVO:00000447); feature: deep chlorophyll maximum layer (ENVO:xxxxxxxx); material: "saline water (ENVO:00002010), including plankton (ENVO:xxxxxxxx)" | depth 45 m | reverse complement strand
TTATTGCAAATTAATATCTGTAAAATGTCACATAAATCTGGTTTTGTTAATATAATTGGAAGTCCTAATGTTGGTAAATCTACTTTGATGAATCAATTGGTAGGTGAAAAGCTTTCTATTATCACTTCTAAAATGCAAACTACTCGACATAGAATAATGGGAATGGTCAATGATAAAGACTATCAAATTGTTTTTTCTGATACCCCTGGAATAATTGACCCTGCTTACAGACTTCATGAAAACATGATGAAATTTGTTTCAGAAGCATTGAAAGATGCTGATGTAATTTTAATGGTTAGCGATATTTATGAGGATCCTGAAAAGATACAGGATAGATTAGAACAAATTAATCAACTCGATGTACCTACTTTACTATTGCTTAATAAAATTGACCTTTCTAACCAAAAATCAATGGAGAAAATGGTTGATTTATGGAAAAGTAAATTACCAAAAGCTCAAATATTACCTATTTCAGCTCTTCATAATATGAGTATTCAATTTATTTTACCTAAAATTTTAGAATGGTTACCAGAAAATCCGCCTTATTTTGATAAAGATCAATTGACTAATAAAAACATGCGTTTTTTTGTTTCGGAAATTGTTAGAGAGAAAATTTTGAAGATTTATCAAAAAGAAGTTCCTTATTCTTGTGAAGTAGTTGTCGAAGAATATAAAGAAGATGAGAAAATCGTCAGAATAAGAGCTAATATTATGGTTTCTAGAACCAGTCAAAAATCAATAGTAATTGGTCATCAAGGTAAAAAAATTAAAAAACTAGGTATAGAATCCAGAATAGATATAGAATCATTTATTGGTAAAAAGGTACATTTAGAGTTATTTGTAAAAGTTGATAAAGACTGGAGAGATAAAGAAGGCAAACTTAAAAAATATGGATATTGAGTAATATTGTTGCAATTGTAGGGAGGCCAAATGTTGGAAAATCAACATTATTCAATAGGCTAATTGGTGGTCGTAGAGCCATCGTTAAAGAAGTTAGTGGAGTTACTAGAGACAGACACTATGGAAAATCAGAATGGAATGGTAAGCAATTTTCAGTAATTGATACAGGTGGCTATGTTTCTGGTTCAGATGATATTTTTGAAGGTGAAATTAGAAGACAGGTTAAAATAGCGATTGAAGAAGCTACAGTTTTGATATTTGTAGTCGATGTAGAAACTGGAATTACCGATTTAGATGAATCGGTTGCTCAATTATTAAGAAATTCTAAAAAACCTATTATTGTAGTGGCCAATAAGGTTGATAATAATGAAAGAATTAATGATACATTTGAGTTTTTCCAATTTGGTTTAGAACATGTTTTTGGAATTAGTGCAATTAATGGTTCTGGAACAGGGGAGATGTTAGATCATTTAGCAGAACAGCTTTATGATGAAAAAGAAAATCAAAATAATGAAATACCTAGAATTGCTATTGTAGGGAAACCTAATGTTGGAAAATCATCATTAACCAATGCTTTATTAGGAGAAGATAGAAATATTGTTACTGACATCTCTGGCACAACAAGAGACGCTGTTGACACCCATTTTAATGCTTATGGTTTTAATCTAACACTTGTCGATACAGCAGGTATAAGAAAAAAGAGTAAGGTTCATGAAGATATTGAGTTTTATTCTGTTATGAGAGCTATAAGAGCTATAGAAGATTGTGATGTGTGTCTTTTTATGATTGATGCTAAAGAAGGACTTCAAAAGCAAGATTTAAGTATTTTTTCTGTTATTGAAAAGAATAAAAAAGGAATTGTACTGTTAGTTAACAAATGGGACTCTATAGAAAAAGAAACTATTACAACTAAAGAACACGAGGAAGATATATTATCTAAAATTGCACCATTTACAGATTTGCCAGTACTTTTTGTTTCAGCACTTAACAAGCAAAGAATTCATAAAGCTTTAGAAACTGCTATGGAAGTATTTGAAAATAGAAAGCAAAAGATACCAACCTCAAAACTTAACGAGGTAATGCTGGCTGCGATTGAGAAAAACCCACCTCCTTCCATTAAAGGAAAATATGTTAAAATTAAGTACATTACTCAACTGCCAACACACTCTCCGACATTTGCATTCTTTTGTAATTTACCGCAGTATGTAAAAGACCCATACAAAAGGTATCTTGAAAATCAAATCAGAAAAGCATTTAATTTGACAGGCGTGCCAATTAGAATAATTTTTAGAAAAAAATAATTGCTAAATTTTAAAATTAGTTTTTATTTTTTCAACATAATCTAATTTTTCCCAAGGAAATAACTCAACTTCTATGCTTGTTTTTTTACCATCGGCAGAAGTAAACTCTTTAGTTACTTTTTCTGATTTTCTTCCCATATGACCATAAGATGCAGTTTCAGAATAAATAGGGCTTCTTAAATTAAATCTTTGTTCAATGGCGTATGGTCGCATATCAAATATTTGATTAATTTTTTCAGCAACTTCACCATCACTTAAGTTAAGTTTACCAGTCCCATAGGTGTTAATATATAATCCGACAGGTTCTGCTACTCCAATAGCATAAGCAACTTGTACTAAAACTTCGCTGGCAACACCAGCAGCCACTAAGTTTTTAGCGATATGTCTTGTAGCATAAGCAGCAGATCTATCCACTTTACTTGGGTCTTTTCCAGAAAATGCTCCACCTCCGTGTGCTCCTTTTCCGCCATAAGTATCTACAATAATTTTTCTTCCAGTTAAACCAGTATCTCCATGAGGGCCACCAATAACAAATATCCCAGTTGGATTGACATGATAATTAATTTCATTATTAAAAAGTGACTGAATATGAGAAGGGAGTAAAGCTTTAACTCTAGGAACCAAAATATTAATTACATCATCTTTTATTTTAGCCAACATTTCAGTTTCGGATGTAAAGTCATCATGCTGAGTAGAAACAACAATAGCATCAATTTTAATTGGGTTGTTATTATCATCATAAGCAATAGTTACTTGAGACTTTGAATCTGGTCGTAAGTAAGTCATTTCCTTGCCTTCTCTTCTAATAGCCGCTAATTCTTTAAGCAGTAAATGTGATATTTCCAATGGAAGAGGCATGAAGTTTTCTGTTTCAGTAGTTGCATAACCAAACATCATCCCTTGATCACCAGCTCCTTGCTCTTCCTCTTTTGCTCTTTCAACTCCTTGGTTAATATCTGGAGATTGCTCATGAATGGCAGAAAGTACTCCACAAGAATTACCATCAAACATATATTCGCCCTTGGTGTATCCAATTTTATTAATTACATCTCTGGCAATTTTCTGAACATCTAAATAGGCTTTTGATTTTACTTCTCCTGCTAAAACTACTTGACCTGTAGTTACTAAAGTTTCACAAGCAACTTTAGATGTTGCATCAAAAGCAAGAAAATTATCAATTAGCGCATCGGAAATTTGATCAGCGACTTTATCAGGATGTCCTTCGGATACAGATTCAGATGTAAATAAATAGGCCATAATAAGTTTTTAAATTGTTAAATTATAAGTAGAAGTTTTTGAACCATTTTTAGCTTTTTTTGGGTGGTTGCAAGCATTCAAATTATTCCACTAGATTATTGCCGTAAATGTAAAAAAATCTATAATTAAATCAGCTTATTTAGTGAGTTTTTTAAACAGGTCTTCTAGCTTATCGTTATGAGTTTTCATTTCCAAAATTAATATATTGTTTTTTTGAGCATATTTTGAAATTGTTTTTCTCAAATCATTCTTTCCCTTGTGAGAAAATATCCAAACATGATCTTTTTTATCAATTTTAGTGTTGGGAAATGATTTTTTTAAAGAATTGATTTTTAGTTCTTGGTCAAACTCTACTAATAAAATTTGATCTTTAGGTAAATTCTTAATATTTGTTTTTTCTTCTAAATTTTGGTCTGCAACAATTTTACCATTATTGATTACAACTATTCTATCGCATATAGATTCTACCTCTTGCATAATATGTGTAGAGAGCATAACAGTTTTATTTTTACCAAGCTCTTTAATTAACAATCTAATTTCATCCAATTGATTGGGGTCCAATCCACTTGTAGGTTCATCTAGTATTAAAACCTTTGGATCGTGAACAATTGCTTGAGCAATACCCACTCTTTGTTGATAACCCTTTGAGAGCTGCCCAATTTTTTTATGAGATTCTTTATGTAGACCTACTTTTTCAATAACATTTTCAACAGCTATTTTCCAATTTTCAACTTTATGCATTTGAGCAATAAAACCAATAGATTCTCTCACATACATATCCTCATATAAAGGGTTGTTTTCCGGTAAGTATCCAATTTTACTTTTTACCTTAATTTCATTATTATGAATAGAATCTCCATCTACTAATATTTCTCCCTTTGATGGTTTAATAAAACAAGAAATAATTTTCATAGTAGTAGACTTACCTGCACCGTTAGGACCTAAAAAACCTACTATTTCTCCAGAATTAACTTTAAAACTAATTTGATCTAAAGCTAATTGCTCCTCGTAATATTTACTAATATTTTGAACTTCTATACTCATTTTTTAAATAATGAGTTGCTAAAATAATGCTTAACATCAGAAAAATCTAAATTTTATGAAATGGAAATTAATCTATTGTAAATTTATGCAATGCAAAAAGGGACAGTATATAGATCTACAGGAAGTTGGTATGATGTAAAGCTTGAAGGTGGAGACTTTATAAAAGCTAGAATTCAAGGAAAGTTTAGAAATTTATCTATAAGAACTACAAATCCAGTATCTGTAGGGGATGAGGTAGACCTTTTGGTGAACGATAACAACGAGGCAGTTATAAAAAATATATATCCTAGAAAAAATTATATTATTAGAAAGTCGGTTAACCTTTCTAAAGAGGCGCATATCATAGCTTCTAATTTAGATTTAGCTATACTTCTGGTTACTGTTGTTAGTCCACTTACATCTCCAGGTTTTATAGACCGTTTTACAGTTACTGCAGAAGCTTATAATATCCCTTTACTGATAGTTTTTAATAAAGTTGAAATTTATGATTCAAAGGCACTTACAAAATTAGAACAGTTTGAAAAATCTTATTCTAATGCTGGCTATCAAACAATGAGAATGTCAGTTCTTGAAAATATTGGAATGGAGGATTTAAAAAAGAAAATTCAAGATAAATCTGTACTTGTTTCTGGGAATAGTGGAGCAGGAAAATCAACACTAATAAATAATTTAATTCCTGATTTAAAATTAAAAGTTGGAAAAATATCTGAAACCCATAACACAGGAAAACATACAACTACATTTGCAGAAATGTTTGATTATAATAGTCATACCAAAATAATTGATACTCCAGGTATAAAAGGCTTTGGTTTAGTAGATTTTGATAAGGAGGAATTAGCAACTTTTTTCCCAGAAATGCTATCCATGCTAAAGCACTGTAAATTTCATAATTGTAAACATATAAACGAACCAGGCTGTGAGGTCTTAAAACAGCTTAAAAGTAATAATTTTTCAAATACTAGATATCAAAGCTACTTAGCAATGTACAAAGAAGATGAGGACTCTAATTATAGAAAAAATAATTATTAATGAAGGTAGTTATTCAAAAGGTAAAAAATGCCAGTGTAAACGTTGACAAAAAATTAGTTGGAAAAATTAATAATGGATTGTTATTACTAGTAGGATATGAACATGAAGATAATGAAAATGATATTCTTTGGATAACTCAAAAAGTAATCAATATGAGAATTTTTAATGATAATTCACAAAAAATGAATTTGTCATTAATAGAGACAGATGGAGATGTTTTATTGATAAGTCAATTTACCTTACATGCATCAACTAAAAAAGGCAATAGACCTTCATTTTTAAGCTCAGCTAAAGCTGATGAAGCTAAAATATTATACCAAAAAACCATTAATGAATTTGAAAAGACTATTCAAAAGACCATACAAACCGGAGTTTTTGGAGCAATGATGGATGTATCTTTAGTAAACGATGGCCCAGTAACAATTATTTTAGATAGTAAAAACAAAGAATAATATGGAAGAAATAACGATAAATAAAGCTCAAAAAATGGTTGATGATTGGATTAAGACTATAGGAGTAAGATACTTTAGCGAATTAACTAATATGGCAATTTTAACAGAAGAAGTTGGAGAAGTAGCTAGAATAATTGCTAGAAAATATGGAGAACAAAGCTCCAAAAAATCTGACGGAAAACTTGAACTAGCTGATGAATTAGCAGATGTTATTTTTGTTATAATATGTTTAGCAAATCAGACAGGAATTAATTTGGAGAAGGCCATTATTGAAAATTTAGGTAAAAAAACAAAACGAGATGCACAAAGGCACGTTGAAAACAAGAAATTGAGTAGTTAATATTTCTATATTTTTAATTGATATTTGAATTATGGCTAAAGAAAAGAATGAACCACAAGTAAAAGTAACTCCAAAAAAAAGCAATAAAAATATTATTATTCTTATTGTTCTCTTGGTTGTTTGTGGAGCAGCTGCCTTTCTTCTTTATGAAAAAAAACCGCCAGAAGTTAAAGAAACTGTCGATGTTAGTGCAGTTAGTGATTCATTAGTTTCAGAAGAAATTATCATTGATTCAACAATGGTTATGGATTCTATTTTAAATGTTGATACTATCAATTCAGAAAACATTGTCAAAGCAGAAGAGTCTAAAAAGAAAAAAGTAATTAGAAAAGTATCTAAAGTGCAAATGGATAATAATCCAAAATATTGGATGGTAATCAAAGGCAGTAATAAGGATACCACTTTTTATACTCTAAAAAATAAAAAAACAGGAACAAAATTGTCTAATAAATATTTCTCTAAAGAAAAAGCTGAAGAAGAGTTAAATAATTTTAGAAATATTATTTCAAAATAGCTTGTCAAGTTCCATGCAAATTCGTTCATATCTTTTTCTTATTTACATTTTCTTATTCTTCAATTTAAATTCTCAAATTATACCCAATGATAGAATGTATAATTGGAGTTCCTTTGGATTAAAAGATACTTCAACCTTAAATTTCAACAACATTGATTTATCTAATTATGGATTACATTCATCTGGTTTAATTCCAAATGACAGCTTATTTTCATCAATAATTGGCACAACATCTTCTGGCTCTGCTGCTGGAGTAATATTAAATTTTCCAGTTGGAACTTATTTATTTAATCAAACCATAAACTTACCTGGAAATATAGTTTTAAAAGGAAGGGGAGCAGACAGTACCATTTTAAAATTTAATTTAAATGGAGTTGGTCATGCAATAGAAGTTTCTGGTTCAATTAGTAGTGATACAACTGCTATTACCCAAAATATGTATAAGGACAGTAATTCTTTTTTTGTATACAATTCTTCTTCTTTTATAGCTGGAGATTGGATTAGAATTATTCATAACGATAATTCTATGATCAATAATACTTGGGCTCTTAATACTGTAGGGCAAATTGTCAAAATAAGCCAAGTCCTAAACAATAAATTAATTTTAAGTTCTGCATTAAGAATGAATTATAATACCTCCTCTAATCCATTCATTAAAAAAATAATAGTAAAAGAAAATACAGGTATAGAGTGTCTAAAAATAATAAGAGAAGATGTTTCAGTTAACCAGGTAAGTAATTTAAAGTTTAGTCGTACTGCAAATTGTTGGGTATCAGGTATAGAATCTGACAAATGTAATTTTGCTCATATTGATGCTGAATATAGCTCTAACCTTTCAATAAGTAAAAGCTATTTTCATGATGCACATAATTATGGTAGTGGAGGAAAAGCTTATGGTGTAATGCTCCATTTCACTTCCAATGAGTGTATGGTAGAGGATAATATATTTAATCATCTTAGGCATTCAATGATTCTTCAGGCTGGAGCTAATGGCAATGTTTTCACCTATAACTATTCTCTAGATCCTTTCTGGACTGGAGTGTTTTTCCCTTCGAATTCTGCTGGTGAAATAGTTCTTCATGGTAATTGGCCTTATGCTAATTTATTTGAGGGAAATGATGTAGGTAATATAGTAGTAGATAATTCTCATGATGCCAATGGTCCTCACAATACTTTTTTTAGAAATAGGGCTAGGGGATATGGCATATTTTTTAGTGACACCTCTTCTCCAGGACAGCATTTTATTGGAAATGAAATTACTAATGATTCCTTAGGAGTCCCATTTAATAGTTTAAATTATTTTATTCAAGGATCTAATCATCTTCTTTTTGGAAATAATTATTTAGGGAATATTGATCCAATTGGAACTGATTCTCTAGCTATTCTTTCTTATGCATATTCTTCTATACCAGATTTTATTCCTTCTAATCAGTGGGCAGGTATTGGACCACCAAATATCTTGAATTCGGTTAGTATTCCTGCGAAAGACAGATATAATTACAATGCTATTTTTAGTAACTCTTGTGGTGAGAATTTTACACAGGTAAAGATAACTAATCAAAATAATATTAAAATTTATCCTAATCCATTTACAAACGATTTACATATTCTGGGAAATAATATTAAAAGAATTATGATTTATGATACTTTTGGTAGACTAGTTTATGACCAAAAAAATGATTTTATCATAAATAATATTAATTGGAAAAAAGGAATTTATCTTATTAATGTAGTGAGCGATAATAAGAGCTATTCTTATAAGATCATCAAAAATTAAGTCCTTAATTAAATAATTAATTAAGATTAGATATAATTCGTTAAATTTATGAAATGAAATTAAAGCAGGTAATTTTAATTTTCTTTTCTTTTTTTCTTTTTCAATTTTCTTTTGCTCAGTGTTATTATCACTTATATATGTATGATAGCTATGGTGATGGTTGGAACGGGGCGTATTTAGAAGTTACAATGAACGGTGTTCATGTGGGTGATTATGAATGTTATCAATCTTTTGATTTAGATTCCGTCTATTCTTTTACTGGCGCTTCCATGGATTTTATTTTTCATTCCGGTAATTGGGATAGCGAAATAACTTTTACCATTTTAGACCCAATGGGTGATACTTTAGTTGATGGACCAGCCCCAAGTGATTTAGATAATTTGTTACACACTTCTAATTCAACTTGTCCCAGTACCATATCTTGTTTAAATCCGATTTATCTAAATGCAAGCAACCTTACTTCAAACTCTGCTACACTTAACTGGACACCAGGAAGTAGTGACACTATATGGAATCTTCATTGGGATGTAAGTAATTTGAATTCTCATCCTATGTATGGGAATGGAACAAGTGTCAGTAGCTTAGTTAATAATAATTATCCAATAACTGGTCTTAACCCATATACTGATTACGACTTTTATGTACAAGCTGTTTGTGGTGCTAATAGCAATTCGGTTTGGTCAGGACCTTACACTTTTACCACCAGTGTAATCCCAGGAAATTGTGGTATATATAATTTAGAACTTCATGATTCTTATGGTGATGGATGGGATGTAGCTTATTTAGAAATAATATTAAATGGAACTATTATAGATTCTAATGTTACTATACAAAATGGTTTTGGACCTGAATTTAAACCAATAGCTGTTGATTCAGGTGATGTAATTGATATTCTTTACTACCCTGGTGCATGGCCTGAAGAAAATTCCTACATACTATATGATCACTCGGGAAATATAATTGTATCACAAACAAGCTTGCATAATAATGGTCCTCCAAGTACATATGGAATTGTTGCTTGTACCAGTTGTTCATCTCCTCAAACTTTATTTGCTGACAATATAACTCCTTATGCTGTTGATTTAAGTTGGAACCCTGGCGGTAGTGGTGGTTTGATTTGGAATTTAGAGTGGGGAAATAGTGGATTCATTCAAGGCAATGGAAATTTAATTAATAATTTAAATAATTCATATCATACTTTGACCAGCTTAAATCCATCTACAGATTATAGTTTTTATGTTCAAGAAGTATGTAGTAGTAACGATCAAAGTTCTTGGTCAGGTCCGTATAATTTTACTACAAATAGCTTACCTCCCGCTCCAGGAACTTGTGGGATGTTTCAAATTGCATTATATGATACTTATGGAGATGGATGGCAAGGTGGCTTTGCAGAGATTGAGGTAAATTATCTTTTAACTCAAACCATAACTCTTCAAACTGGCAGTGGTCCAGAATTTTTCGATATTCCAGTTGATTCTGGAGATATTGTAAATGTTATTTACAGTCCTGGCGCATGGGAAGAAGAAAATGTTTATGAAGTTTATGATCAGAATGGGTTAATGATAGCTAATGAGGCTGGGTCTAACGGACAAGGACCTGCAGATACTTATGGGTTAAATGCATGTCTGCCAAGTGGAGCAGGAGGAAATAGCAGTCCATGTGGATGGTTTATTTTAGAAATGTTTGATTCTTTAGCAGATGGTTGGAATGGCTCCTATATTACTGTTGAACTCAATGGTATTGCAACACATAACCTGACAATGCTTGCAGGTACAGGGACTCAACTTCTTCCATTTATGGTTGACTCTAATCAGGTTATCGATGTTTTATATCATGACAATGGAGCTTCTTCCCAAGAGGAAAACTCCTATAAATTAACAGATAATTTAGGTAATTTATTATCTCATGAATATGGTTCCTTGAATAATGGACCAGCCAATACTCATGGTGTAATCGCATGCGAAAGTAATCTGACTGCTATTAATGAAATTAATAGTAATGTAAGTATTTATCCAAATCCAGCTAATAATAGTTTTAAAGTAAAATCTAAAAACAAAATTCAGCAACTTATAATATATAATATAATTGGTGAATCAGTATTAGATGTTTATCCTCAACAAAAAGAATTTTGGGTTGATGTTTCTTTTCTTTCTAGCAATTTATATACTGTAAAAGTAATTACAGATAATGATCAAAAAATTGAAAAATTGTTAATTCATCATTGAACTCAAAATCACTGATTAAATGCGTTGTATCTTGCGCGAAAATCAGGAATATCTTTCTTAAGTTTTTTACAATGGTTTTTGGCTTTCAGGTTACCTTGAGAAAGAGCTTTATTAATATGGTAGTTAGTTTTTTCAAAATCCTCCATCCAAAAATAGGCATCTGCAAGGTTGGCGCTGATTAACCCAGAAATTTTAGCATTTATTCTAGCTTTTTTGTTTTGTAAATCAGCTTCTTCTAGTTCTTTTTCCCATATATCTATTGCCATCTTAAGACTTTTCTTAGCAGTAGATTTATCTCTATCCATAGACATTGCAGCGTATCCTGTTTGAGCGAAAGTAAGAGCATCTAATAACTTATCGTAAGAGAACTCTTGGAATTTTTTAACAACATATATTTCTGTTTCTTCTTTCTTATTTGGATAACCAATTTCAGAGTTTAAAATACTTTTTATGTTATCTATAGCACTGTTCCACAATTTTCTTTGAAGACCGAGCCAGATATCTTTATTTTCTTTTTGAATATTCATTTTCCATAGTTCATAGTCATATTCTGTTTTACCATTAAATATATTATGGGTCCCTACATTATTATGGTATTGCTTCTGTACTAATACCTGCCCATTATAAGAAGTTTTTATTACAACAGGCATTTTATATCTTGCAGTAACTACATAGGATTTGTTTTGCTGTGCATACCTTCCTTTAATAGAAAGAATTTCTAAACCTAAATTATCTATTTCTATTTCTATTCCTGTACTTCCATTACTGAATCCCGAAATATTAATAGTTTTACTCATTAAATCATTATATGCCTTAGTTATAGAGGGAGGAAATAAAAAATATGGTTCTGGGTATTTAGGCCAAATAGGTTCAATGGGTTTTGGAGTTACTATTCCTTTTGCAGCATTTTGTTTCCAGGTACTTAGACTTTTCAGGTGATTTTCTTTTTTAGAATTATACAAATTTTGCCAAGCTGCTATTTTAGCTTGTTGTTGAGCTTCTGCAGAGTCTACTTTGAACTGATATACCGATAATTGACGACTGTTCTGATTATTGTAAGAATCTTTAAAGATGGTAAAAAATGTAGAAACAGACTGGTCCACTTTCTTTTTAGGAAGTTGAATGTAGTCGATAGATACCTTATTATCCTTAATGCTTTGAGAATGAAAATAACTAACTGTAATTAATAATATAATGATTGAAAAATACTTCATGAGTGTACTGTTTTAAAAAAAGTTAATATTCCATCTTTTAATTCAAAAGTAGTTTAAAATTGGTCAGATTTCTTATTTAATTTTATAATATTCAAATAGTTAATATAAGAAAAAGTTGGCTTAGTTAAGAAAGCAAAGGGAGGTTAGGAGTTTTAAGTCCTTTTTTACTAAAACTTCATTTTTAATATTTCATTGAAGAAAGTAATTTGGTTTAAAATTAATTATGAAAAAAATATTTACAATTTTAATGTTGATTCCAATTTTATTATTTGGGCAATATGACATAACCAAAAATATAGACTTAACTAAGAATAGCTTTTATATAGAGACTCAATTAGGATTTTTTCCACAATTAGTACTAAATTATGAAAGACAAATTTCATCTAACAAAAAAGTGAATTGGTATGGTCGAATTGGAGGTGGATATGGAGCTAATCTCACGGACTTTTTTAACGGTCCAGAAGGTTTTGGGGGATTATGTGCAATAACAATGACAACTGGGAAAAAAAATAAACATTTTGAATTCAATGCAGGTTCTTTCTTGGGCTATGAAAAAACAAAAAGAAAAAATAAACCATTCTTGTTGCCAATATTAAACATCGGTTATCGCTATCAGAAACCAGACGGAGGATTTATTTTCAGGGCAAATGTTGGTATTGTAGCTTTAGGAATAAGTTTTGGATATGCATTTTAATAAGCTTCATTAAAGTAATAAAAACTTGACTTAGTTAAGAAAGCAAAGGGAGGTTGTAATTTTATTAAAAGTAAC
>CETY01097541.1_pt1 | contig 12844 bp, 14 predicted proteins | sample 361551 | NCBI WGS metagenome assembly CETY01 (sample SAMEA2623135, study PRJEB7988) | marine metagenome | biome: marine biome (ENVO:00000447); feature: deep chlorophyll maximum layer (ENVO:xxxxxxxx); material: "saline water (ENVO:00002010), including plankton (ENVO:xxxxxxxx)" | depth 45 m | reverse complement strand
TGTTTAAAGTAGGTGATGATAGATATTCAGCCGTTTCAAATAAGTGTTTGAATTTTTGGTTTAGGTGGTCGAATTGTGTTGCTGTTAGTCGTCAGACGATACAAGGTAAAGACAAATGGGGTGATTCATTGTTAAGTCATATGATATCTTTGCCGTGGGATAGTGTTGATACTTTTGACATAGATTTATTGTATGACATTATAGAAGATAAAAATAAGGGGGAAAAAATATTGAATAAATTTACTGGTAAATATTTTAAACCCACACAAGGAGGAAAGAAAAAAAAAACAAAAAAGAAACGTAGACGTAAAACAAAAAAGAAACGCAACGGTAAAAAAAAATCGAAAAAAACAAAAATTAAACGTAAAGTGCGTAAAAAGAAGAAAACTAAAAGACGCAAAAAATAAAAATTATTTAGATTATTTTATCAATTATTAATATAAATTACACATATCAATAATTGTATTTCTAGTTTCATGATAAGTTCCTATTGCTTCAAATAAATTATTATAAACTACACCATGTTCATCAATATATAAACTCATGTTTTTATATTCTTCTTGACTACCAGTATAATTAAATATTTCAGCAATTATTTCGGCATCTTCATCATAACAGCTTTCATCATCGCTTTCTTCCGGTTCATTATCCATAATATCATTTATTAAATCATTTTCATTTTTATCATTTGTTTTCTTTGGTCTTCCTCTTCCTCTTTGAATAATTGGCATATCTTCATCACTAGTATCAGACACAACGGAAACATCTTTTTTATATTTTTTTTCTTTTTTTCCTTTTGTAGATTTTTTCATTTCATTTACATATTCCATGTTTAAAGTTATATTGTATTTTACCGCTTCTTTTTTTATTTTTGTTAATGTTAATCCATGTTTTTTCAATATTTTTAAATAACATTGTATTTTATCAAACGATTTAGGTTTATTTTTTTTAAATCCACCTGGTATTCGTTCCTTAATATCAATAATATTGAAACTAAAACTACATGTTTTGCAATATGTAGTTCCTTCTTTACATGTTTTATTACATTGAACATATAATCCAATTTTTTTAACAATTGCTTGACATCCTTCACCAGCTTCTAAACAATATGGGTATTTTAATAAATGATTCATCATATTTAATTAAATAAAAATTATGGTTGTTTTTTTTTATCAATTTTAATATTTATATTTAATACTGTAAAGCATTGCTTATATAGGTTTTAATAGCTAATAATTTATCTTGAAATGATTCTTCTATATCTCTCTCACCATTTAATAGTAATTTATCTTGTATGTTTTGTAACCAACCTTCATGACGATCATGACAGCTTTTTAAATAGTTAAGTGATATGGTTTCACCTGGTCTATTTCTTTTAGCTACCCTCTTTTTTGCGGTTTCTGGATTTGTTTTTAAATATATAATATTATTTATTTTTAACCCTCTTGATAATTCATCAAACCATTTTAAATAAATATTATATGATATCGTATCTAATACGTTTGCTTCATGTAACATTTTTGCAAATACTTCTTTATCCGTTTCAATACTTCGTTCTGTAATAATTACACAATAATTGCTTTTCGACATTTCTTGGATTGTTTTTCTTAATTCAGAAATTCTTGTAATATACGCCATCATTTGAAATTGAAAAGCATATTTTTCTTGATCTTCATAATATTTTTTTATAATATTATCACCCTTTTCGTCTGTAATAGTATTCCAAACCTTTACTGGTTCATCAATATAATATACCGGACAATCAGCTCTTAATTCAGTAAACTCTTTTTTTAGTTTACTAATTAAAGTAGATTTACCAGAACCAATATTACCTTCGATAGAAACAATTAATAACATTTTATAATAATAATAAAAATAGTTATTATTATTTTAATCAATTTTATTTTTTTTATACATCTTCAATATTTCTTACTCTTATGGAATATCCAAACATGTTGTCTAAATTATAAGCAGGAGTATGATGACGAATACTATATTGAACATTCAACGCAGCACGGTCGTATTCAAGTTCATCTTCTGAAAAGGTTGTTTCAACATCTTCTAATTCTGGCATTTCACTAATATCACTATCACTGAAAACATTACTATCAAATGTCCAATCAATATCTTCATATTCTTCATACTCTTCAATATCATTTTTAAACAATTCATATATACACATATCTTCATCCTCTTCTTCACTAACATAAACTTTTTTCCTTTTTCCTTTTACTTTTATTTTTGCTTTTACAGATTTTTTTAATATTTTTTTTATATCTTTATTATTCTTTTTACTAATATAATTAAATGATTTTACAACTGTTGTATAATGTTCCTTTGTTTCATTATCATACCGTTTATCAAGTTTTTTCGCCACACCGCGAAAATGTTTTGCTAATTCAAATAAATCAGTTGTTTTATTTTTTGGAAGAAGATGTACATTTATTTTACTAGCATAATTTTTTTTTTCGTAAATATCATATTCAATACAATCCAAATCATTTTCCAACTCTCGTTTTTTTTCTTTTATTAATTTTACCCTTTTATTATATTCAACTGATTCATGAATTAAATAATCCCTATCCTCTCTTAAACCGTCAACAGTTTTAATAATATCATCTTTTTTATACTCTAAATCTTGTACTTGATATCTTAATTTCCTTACTTGCATTAATCGTTCACTAATACCCTTTTTATATAAAATATCTCTACAACAAGGACATGTATTTTTACCTTGATCATCTGTCCAATTATAATAACAGTTTCTACATAATTGATGATTACATTTTAAATTCATAACATTCTTAATAGTTAAATCATTATAACATACTGGGCAAGTATCACTCATTTTAATTTTTTGTTCTTTGTGGTATTTAATAACTTAATTATATAATATATAAATAAAAGCAATTTTATAAAAAAAAATCTATCTCCACTATTCAATTATAATTTTATATTTAATCATCGCTATATTCTGACCAATCAGACTCTACATCTGTTTCTTCATCACTACACCATTCATCTTCATCATCTTTGATTGAATCACCAGAACAACACCATTTGATAGGTTTAACTTCACTATCACTACTATCATCATCTACTATAAATTCATCATCTTCTGCTATATTAAACTTATCTACATCAGATAACCTTAAATATTTGCTAATATGCGATACAATATCACTTGGTAATACATGTCCCATACCTCGCCATATACTTGTAAATTCCAATAAACTTTCAGTAAAGTCTCGCTTGTGAATTCTATATAATCCTTTATCATTCCATTCAATCGTTGTGAATTTATGTCCGCGTCTACTTGTATAATAGTCTTCATGACCATTAATGCTATCATATTTTCCATCTTTATTTGCGTCATAACAATGTTGATAGCGGTCCACAGCACCAGATACAAATGTTTCATCTTCAAACCGTTTTGGCTTGGAACAGTTACGTTTAGGGTTTCTTCTTAAAGTATTCATGTTAATATTTTTATATATCTAAAATACGGTACAAAACTTTAATCAATTTAGTATTTTATCAAATTGATTAAAAAAAATCTTGATTATATAAATATAATAAAAAAATGAGTGACGCACCTATTATTACCGACGTAACAAACAACCAACCTATTGCAAAAAAACCTAAAAAGAAAAAAAAGAAAAGTAAAAATAGATGTGCGTTCGAAGGGTGTAAAAAAAAATTAAATTTAGCAACCGTAACATGTAAATGTAATAAAAGATTTTGTGGGTTACATCGTCTCCAAAATCAACATAATTGTGCAAATATTGTTCATTTAGATAAAGAAAAATTAATGGAAAAATATGGATTAGGAGGAGGTGGGTTTAAAAAATTAGAAGTAATGTAATTAGCTATATAAATAAGAATTGTTATATAATAAACATTTTTTACATCTATATTTACATAAATCGTCATCATCAAACGAACATCTCTCCCATTTATGTTGACATTCGTTCCAAACTTTTTTACATATATATATTTTCTCCTTTTTTATTTCATTTAATCGCTTCGTTATTGCTTCTTCTTCTTTCAATAACTTAAAATAAACATCAACCGATGACATATTATATATAATAAATAGAATCTTTTTATTATATATTTGTTTTACATTAAACACGTGGTTGGTATGTTTATAATACAGTTTTCCTTTTTTTTTAAGTATTGTTCCTTTGGAAGACCAAATGGATTTGATAATACGACACAATTATTCATTTTAAATTTATTTCTAATATGAGTATGTCCATATATCCAATAATCTAAATATTTAAACAAACGTTCGCAATTTGTAACAAAAAGAAAATTATCAGGTGAATTTAAATATTTATTAGCAACACATTTTTCACTTGGTAAATAATGTGTTATTACTATTTTGTAAGTTCCATCTGGTTTTAGAATTTCATTTTCTAACCAACACAGTTGGTCTTTATTTGTCTTTTCAATAATAGTTGGATGAGGCATTAAACAGTTATTATATAAAATAAATTCATTACTTTGTGTAGGTACTATATTATTTATTTTATTTTTATCAAAATGCTGATACCATAACGTAGTTCCAATAAACTTTATATTATTGATAATTAACGTATCTTTCTGAAGTAAATAAACATTTTTAAATTTAGACAAACTTTTTTTCATTTCCATTTCAACGGATTCAAATGTATAAAAATTAAGATCGATAATTGATTTTGAATAATATTCATGATTACCAGGAACAAAAATAACATATTCAAATAATATATTAACTTCTCTAAAAAAAGAAAGAAAATGTTTATGCTTATAATAACAAATATCACCAGCTAATATTAAAATGTTTGTTTTTGGTTCTATAAAATAAGTTAATCCTGGATAATTATCGTAATATTCTAAATGTATATCTGATAATACTTGCATTTTCATTGTAATTATATATATTTAAATAATTTTAATAATTTATTTGAACCGCGTTCCATAAATATCGTAAAAATAACTACTAGTAATACTCCAACTATAACGGTTGTTGATTGGTATATAGTAAAATTGTAATTAGTTAAAATATACATAGAACATAAAATAAAAGATATATAACTTAATAATAAAGCTGTTTTGATAGTTTTTGAAACAATTAAAAATACAACAATAGATAAATGTATTAATATTTGTATAAAAAAAGCATTCAAATCTAAATTAGCCATTTTTTTGGATATATAAAAAGCATATAAATGAGATAATGGATCACTAAACATAAACGCAATAACGGCTGTTATTATTATAGATTTGCTAGCACCTGCCATATATAATCCAGTAATAATTGATAAAGCAACAATATAAGCTACAACCAATCCAAATATTTTTTCATTATATTTGTATTTTAAGTTTTCATTATTCAAAATCATAATATAATATACAATAATATTATATAATGTGGCAATTTTTAGCTGGTTTTGCTTCTGGGGTTTATGTTGGAACATACTATAACTGTAAACCAATTTTATGTGAAATTGAAAAAAAGGTAAGAGATTATATGCCAAATGAAAAAAATAAAAATTAATATATTAACTTATTTAATAAAATGTTTATTCATATGTTTTTGAATATTAAAATAAGTGATTTCCTCATTATTATTGTCAAATAAGGTATTAAGTTTCATGTCTGGTATAATACATTGATTATTGTTTGGATTCTGTAGATTATTTGTTTTAATATAATTAATAATATACTTTGTTACTTCCGTCCGCGCTACTTGTTGTCCTTCTGTTAATCCCATAAATTTACTTAATTTTTCAGATACCTTAGTTGGTACAGCAAATCCCGATGGTTTCTTTTTTATTTGTTTCGATTGCTTTTTAATTTCTCTTTGATATTGTTTCATTTGTTTTTTTACATTTTTTTCCAACCCCTTTATTTGATTAATAACCGAACTACACAATGATTTTAATCCATTTAATTGAGATAATGTCATAGCAAATTCTTCTTGAATATTAGGTTTAGGTTGCACTACTTCCTGTTTTGGCGGGACACCTTCCTGTTTTGACTGCACAACTTCTGGTTTCGAATTCATTTATAGGTATAATATAATAATTTGTTTAAATCAATTTATTATGTTATGTTATTTTTTAAACATTTTCAGCTGCATGTGCTGTATATCGTTGTTCTGGTGATTGTAACACTTTTCTTTTTTTAGTAGGGTTTTCATTTCTTGTTTCACACATTAATTTACCTCCCCACATACCAGTTACTCTGGATGCCTGGTAAGGATATTTACTTCCATCAACCGTATCTGTCAATTTAAATTCTACATATTCACCCTGAACCAAATATTTATATTGTTCTTGATTCACATTTACACCACTATGATGAACAAATACATCTTCGTCTTTATTTTTTTCATCGCACGATGTAATAAAACCGTATCCACTTTTATTATTAAACCATTTTACTCTACCTACATAAATATGATTGCTATCAAAATTACTTTGTCTTTTCGTATTACTAGACATTATAAGTTATTATTACAAATAGCTTTATATTGCTTTTATAAATATTATTTAAAATTGAAAAATAATAATATAATATTAAATCAATCATTCAAACATGTTTCATCATTGCAATACCCCTTTCCAAGACGATACATATAATTTTAACGAATTTCCATTTGAATTATCCAATTTTCAAAAATGGGCAATAAAAGGAACAATAGAAAACAAAAATGTATTAATTACGGCACATACTGGTAGTGGTAAAACATTACCAGCAGAAGAAGCAATAAAACACTTTGTAAAAAAAGGTAAAAAAGTAATATATTGTTCTCCTTTAAAAGCATTAAGTAATGAAAAATATAATGATTTTAACCAAAAGTTTACAAATATATCATTCGGTATTTTAACTGGTGATATTAAATTTAACCCGGATGCTGATGTTTTAATTATGACCACTGAGATTTTACGAAATAATTTATTTCAAATGAATGAAAAAGATAAAGATCAAAAAAATATTAGTTTGGATTTCGAGATGGATATTAAAAATGATTTAGCGTGCGTAATTTATGATGAAATTCACTATATAAATGATGTAGACAGAGGACATGTATGGGAAGAATCTATTATGTTATTACCAGAAACAACTCAAATTATGGGATTATCCGCTACTATTCAAAACCCCGAAAAATTATGTTTATTAATGAATCAATCAAATAACAAACAAGTTTATCTTTGTAGTAATGAAAAAAGAGTTGTGCCATTAATACATAATATTTACTATACTATTCCGGATAACGCTAAAAAAAAGATATCAGATAAAACATTACAGTTCATAGAAGATTCGATAAACAAACCAATTGTATTAAAGAAAGATGGAGTATTTAATGATGAAGTAGTTCATCATATTAAAAAAGTCGATAAAGCATTGTTTCAATATAAAAACGTCAATTCCAATAAATATTTTATTATGAATAATATGGTAAAATATTTGAAAAACAATGATTTATTACCAGGAATCGTATTTATATTTTCACGAAAACAATGTTATGAGTATGCTAAAAAAATAACGATTCCTTTATTTGAAAACAATGAAAATAACGCAAATCTTATTAAAAAAGAATGTAAAAATATATTAATATCAAAATTACCAAACTGGAAAGAGTATATTAATTTAAAAGAATATATTGAATTGGTTAAATTATTAGAAAAAGGTATTGCGGTTCATCATTCGGGTGTTACTCCTATTTTTAGAGAAATGATAGAAATTTTATTTAAAAAGAAATATATACGATTATTATTTGCAACTGAAACTTTTGCTGTTGGTATAAATATGCCAACAAGAAGTGTCGTATTTACAGCACTTAAAAAATATACACAAGGTGGTTATAGATGTTTATTTCCACACGAATATACTCAAATGGCTGGTCGCGCTGGTAGAAGAGGTATTGATACATTAGGATATATATTTCATTTAAATAACTTCTTTGTAAATAGAAATCATATCGATATTGAAAATTATAGACATATTGTTAATGGTAATTCACAAGAAATACAATCAAAAATAAACATAACTCCCAGTATGATTCTTAGATATATGTATACTACAAATAAAACAAATATAGATGAATATTTAAAAAAAAGTATGATATACGATGAAACATATAAACACCAATCTTATTTGAAAAAAGAACAAGAAAAGGTAATAAAACAATACGAAAAAAATAAAGAAATATTAGAAAATTATAATTTCATTACATCATTTGAAGCAGCTGAAACTTATTATAATTATATGAATCGATGTAATAATAGAACTAGTTTTAGTCAACAAGTCCCACAATCTATACTTAAAAAATATAAAAAAACAGTTAAAAAATGGGGTGAAAAAAACCTAGAAAAGGATATGAAGGTAATTCTTAATTTAAAAAAAGCAGAATTAGAATCCATAAAAATGAATAATAATATTATTGAAGATAATAATTATTTTAAAAATGATATTAATGAACAACTTGGTATGTTGGAAAAAAATAATTTTGTTGAAAAAAACGATGAAGAAACACATAAACTTACTCAAAAAGGTATTCTATCATCTATTATTCAAGAAATGCCTAGTTTATCTATATCCGAATATATTTTAGAAAACATAGATAGTATAGTAGAATTATCGTCTACTGAATTAACTGTTATATTAAGTATATTTACTAATATCCGTGTAAGTGAACAAGACAAGGTTTATAATCATACCGTATTAAATATACCTTATACGTGTAAAAAACATATTGATAATATTAAAAAGTATGTAAATAAATATTTGGATATTGAGATATTTTATTGTAGTTGTTTGGCAAAAAAATACGAGATCCAATATAATATATGTGAAATTATTTATAAATGGTGTAATGCTTCGCAAGAAAGTAAATGTATAGAAATATTTAAAGAATTAGAATTCTGGGGTATATTTTTAGGTGATTTTGTAAAAGCAATATTAAAAATAAATAATATTGTTAATGAGTTGGAAAAGGTAGCTGAAATAACAGAAAATATGAAATTATTATCTTTGCTGCAAGAAATCCCCAAATTAACATTAAAATCAGTAGTAACTAATAATTCACTATACTTATAAATTATTAAAACATTATATAAAGATAATATAATTATGAATACTTTTTATTTTGACGATGCAAATGCTTTTGGTAGTGGTGTTGCAACTCCTAATGCGGGTGATTTTATTACAATACCAAATAATACAGCAATTAAGGTTACACGATATAATATATCTAGAAATAGTTATTCTGGATTAACTATTCCATCTACATCTAAACTTATTTTCGTTGAAGCAAATACAAAACTTTATTTATCACAATCACCGACAATAAACGGTCAAATTGTATCTGCTGAAAATAGTGAATTAGTAGTTTCTGATATATCTGGAAATACAGAATATTCGTTTTGGCACGATTCTTCTAGTTGGAATTCTGGTAATATTCCTAATGAAGGAGACAATATTACAATACCAGCAAACACACTTATGATTGTTAATAATAGTTCAAACATATCTATAAAAGCATATAATTCATTAATTATACCTTCATCTAGTATATTTTTTATCAATATTAATTATTATACGTTACATGTTAAAAGTTTGGATTTAAATGGTACATTAAAATTAGCGGAAGGTTCATCCGTAGAAATTATAAGTGATTCAGATATTTATAATGATATTACAACAGATGGATCTCAATTTCAATTTAACTTTGATGTTTCTGGTGCGTGGGACAATAATATAATTCCACAACCAGGAACAATGATTGATATACCAAAGGATACTACAATAATTTTAAATTCAACAAACATATCTTCAAATTATTATAGTGGATTAACTATACCGGAATCGGGAAAGGTTATAAATCAAGGTGATAATGTTATATTATATTTAGATACAGATCCAAATGTAGTTGGTGAATTGATATTTAAAAATAATTCTAAAATAATAGTGAATGATGTATCTGAATCAACTATCACTGTAAAATATTGGAATGATAGTTCTATATGGCCAAATAATACGGTACCAATTAGTGGGGATAATATTATAATACCTGAAAATACAATGGTTATTATAGATTCAGCAGAAAGTATAGATGGAAATATATTTGAAACACTTACCATTCCATCAACAAGTATATTATATATTAATGTATTTAATTATACATTTAAAACATATGGTATTACAATTGAAGGTGTTTTAAAATTAGGTAGGAATTCTACGTTTAGAAAATTATTTTCAAATACACCAAGAGATACTTATTTATTATATCCTGGTTTTAAAACATATTATATAGATGATATAGATGCATGGGATGCTTCTGGAATACCACAAGCAAATGGAGATTTTATTGTTCCAGAACATACAATTATTAAAATAACAAAAAGAAGTATAGCAAGTGAAGGTTATAACTTAATAAAAGTTCCTAGTACAAGTAAACTTATATTTGTTGGAAATGACATTTTATTAATGGCAAATAGTATTAATTTATTAGGAGAAGTAAAAACAACAAGTGGTAGTAGATTATTTACTAACTTTGCAAATGCTAATACAAATCAATTTACATTATGGGATGATAGTTCTAGTTGGACATCTGGAATACCACCAAAAGCAGGGGAAAATATTACTATTCCTTCAAATACACATATTGTAGTAACTATGAATTCTAGTATTTCGGTTAATGGTTATAATAAATTAACAATACCATCTACAAGTAGTTTAACATTGAATATTGAATATTTTAAATTAACTATTCAAAGTATAAGTGTTTTAGGTTCACTTCAATTAGGTGCTGAAAATAGGTTGATATTTAATCAATATTCTCCTACTGTTAGAACATATAGTCCTTTATATTTAGACGTGGAAGGTATTAAAACTTCTCATCCAGGAATATCAACATCAAATATACAATCCAGTTATAATTTTGTAATGATTGCCTCGCATACAACAGCAAGAGACTTTGCAAAATATATAAAATATAAATTAATTAATAATGTAGCTTACTTTATTTACGAACCAAAACGTATATCTATTCTTACTAATGCTATTAGACAAGATATAATATCTACAAGTCTTATTCATAACGAAGGTAAATTTATATCCAATAATCCTACTACTTCTAATAATTTATCCAATATGTTTATTCAATATGTATGTGATATATTAGTTAATAATCCTAGTTCTCAAAATGTATTGAAAAATATATCGTCTATAAGAAATCAAATAAACAATTCTAATTTAGAACAACAAATAATAAATATTTTAAAACAAGGTATAACCACTATGGATTTTTTAGATAATAATACATATCTTAAAAGTTTATTTAGTCAAATTCAAAATGAAAGACCTTCGCGAATTCAAAATCGAAAAAAAGAAGAAGTTTATAACTTTCCTATTTATGGAGGAGATGATTTATCTGTTTTTGTTAGAATGAGTTCAAAAATAAATGTAGATACTAGTAGTGAATATACATTAATTAAAAATGTGTATGGTTCAAATTCTTTGTTAGAATTTAACGATAGTACTCAACAAGTTAAAATTAAAGAAACCATATGGCGAATAAATATTAACTTGATATAAAATTGAACTTAATATATAATCTTTAATAAAATTAAACATAATATATAATACAATGGGTAAAAAAGATGGACTTGGTAACCGTTCTACAAAGAAAGATAAAAAGAAAAATACGTTTAAAAAATTTGGTAAAAATACAGCACGAGGAGTGCGTTTTGCCGAAGAACAAAAGGCAAATACAATACAAAATAAAATTAAAGAAACAGAAAAATTAACTAAAAAAGAAAAAAAGAAAGAGAAATATTTAAGGAATAAACATAAGAAAAAATAATAAATAAATATATTTTTATTTACATATATTAAATGACATCATTGCAAAGTTTATCAAATACTCCTGTTAAGACAATACAAAAAAAGGAAAAAAAACCAATACTATTAGAAGATATTAAATATCTTGACATTCATGCTGAAAAAATCACAAAAAATAACGGTAATAAAGATGCTGTTAAAAAAGCAAATAATAAAAAAAATAATGATATGCGTGAAGAACTAATTGAATTTATATTTAGAATAAATGAACGACATTCGTATTTAACTCAAAATAGTCTGTATAAAAATAGATGGATTCATTGGTTTAATGAATCTCTTAAAATTAAAAGACAATTGCAAACTATGTATAAAAACGAAACTAAATTACAAACAGATGGTAAATTTCACATTCGTCAACGAGGAGGAAGTCGTTATTCATATGATTTTGCAGTTAGAATTTCAAATGAGTCCAAAACAAAAAGGACATTTATTCCATTAGAATATAAACACCAATCAAGTTTGGGTAAATTACCGCAATTCTATCAAGTAAGTAATGTATCGCAACCTTTATTTGAACAACCATATCATGAATATTATTTTAACGAGGGGTTAGGAGAAGTAGCTGAACTAATAGGAGTAAATGTTAATTTAACAAAAAACGACATGTCAACATATTCAAAAACTATTGGTAAAAGTGTTTGGCCAAAAAAAACTATTGAACTTATGAAACAAGGTAAATTAACTGATAATAATAATGTAAATAAAGTATTAAAAACTCTTCGTGAAAATTATGAACTTTCACCCAAAGGTAAATCTCAAAGCTATAAATCACAACAAAAAATTGTATCAAAAACAATTCAAGACTATTTAAAGTTAATGCAATGTGGATTTATTAATGATGAGCTAATTAATAAACTTCAAAATATAATATTAACAAAGCAGAAACCTATAGACCCAATATCTAGTAATGGTAAACCAAAAGACAAAATTTATTTATTATGTGAAT
>CETY01050003.1_pt1 | contig 12858 bp, 12 predicted proteins | sample 361551 | NCBI WGS metagenome assembly CETY01 (sample SAMEA2623135, study PRJEB7988) | marine metagenome | biome: marine biome (ENVO:00000447); feature: deep chlorophyll maximum layer (ENVO:xxxxxxxx); material: "saline water (ENVO:00002010), including plankton (ENVO:xxxxxxxx)" | depth 45 m | reverse complement strand
CCCTGCCGCACTCGATACGATTCGATGATGCTGGACTTAAAGAAATTCTTCTCCACAGGCAACGACACCACCCTAGACAAACCGTGCCTGTCCAAAGTAAACGTCTTGTGAGGCAGTTGCGGTGCCTCTTCCCCAAAAAAGCGATCAAGGAAGTCCTGCATCCGTCTGTCGGCTGGGCACAAATGCCCCGCGAGAAGGCGAGACTGCTCGCGATACTCTTTAATTAGGAAGCGGCCCAGCCGAAGGGCAGGATTATCCTCGGGATCTCCAACCACGGGCAAACCAAGTGCGGCAAGCTTTAAGTTCGCATAGTCGGACAGCTCCTCGTAATCGTCAGTACCGGGCTGGTAATTCCGATCTAGACCAAAGCGATAATCCTCATCTTCCTGTGAGTCGTTTCGATTCATATAGCAGATGAACACAGCGTTTGTCGGGCCGGCGTCAAACGCCAAGTTATAAAAGTTACGATAGATGAAAAGAATTCACTCAACGTGCCGATAAGTAAAGTAGTTGGCTCAAGTTTAAAACAACAACGAAAAAGGCTAACCATTATTTCAGAATTAAATAAGGGGCATGACCGTAGTTCCGCCGGCAGTTTTCTCGACTATTCAGCTTGTACCATCACAACCCGTTTGCTATTAAACGGAGATCTCATTTTAGGGAAGGGCCCTTAGCTCAGTTGGTTAGAGCATGCGACTCATAATCGCCAGGTCGTCGGTTCGAGCCCGACAGGGCCCACCATTTTCCAGAAACAGTTTGAACCTGCGTTTCAGGCTCTGAAACTAGCGGCGTTTGGCTCTAGCAATCTGTTTGGCGAAAGCGAAACGGGCTTCGGCTTCGAGACGATCAATTTCGGCAGCGTCTATGTTGCTCTTCTTGCCTTCCTCAAGGGCTTCTTTAGCTCGCTTGACGGCTTCCTCGATTTCAGTGTCGTCGATCTTCTCGACGTTGATTGCCTGATCAGTAAGGATGGAGACTTTGTCGCCATAAACCTCTATGAAGCCGGAACCAACGGCGAGCATCTCGATATCATTACCCCGGTGCACTTTAATCTCACCTGCCTTGAGCTTGGCTATCACCGGGACATGGTGGGGTAGTATATGCATTCGACCCTCGGAAGTAGGCAGACCCACCTCGTCTACGGTCTCGGAAAAGACCTTGGCGTCGGGGGTGACGATTTCGAGAAGGAGAGGCATGGCGCGAAGTCGGTTATAAAAGGAGGAAAGGAAACTAGTCGTCGCTTTTCTTCTCGATGACGGAATCCATCCCGCCCTTCATGTAGAAATCATTTTCGGCTACCTCGTCTAGTTCGCCGTCGAGGATCATTCGAAAGCCATTGATAGTATCGCTGACTGAAACATATTCACCGGCCACTCCGGTAAAGACTTCCGCAACGTGAAAGGGCTGGGATAGGAACTTCTGAATCTTGCGGGCTCGAAACACGGTTTGCTTCTGCTCGGGCGAAAGCTCGTCAAGGCCAAGAATGGCGATGATGTCCTGCAAGTCCTTATAGGACTGTAGGACCTCCTGAACGCCGCGAGCGACGCGGAAGTGTTCTTCTCCTACGATCTCAGGAGAGAGGGCGTTTGAAACCGATGCCAGAGGATCCACGGCAGGGTAGATACCCAGTTCCGCGATGGAACGCTCCAAAACGATGGTGGAATCGAGGTGGGCGAAGGTGTTTGCGGGAGCGGGATCGGTAAGGTCGTCGGCTGGGACATAGACGGCCTGAAAGGACGTGATGGAACCTTTGTTCGTGGATGTTATACGCTCCTGCAGGATGCCCATTTCCTCTGCTAGCGTGGGTTGGTAACCAACGGCAGAGGGGGAACGACCGAGCAAGGCAGAAACTTCCGAACCCGCCTGTGAAAAGCGGAAAATGTTATCTACGAAGAGGAGCACGTCTTGGCCCATTTCATCCCTGAAGTATTCCGCCATGGTGAGACCGGACAGGGCAACGCGCATGCGAGCCCCAGGAGGCTCGTTCATTTGACCGTAAACGAGAGCCACCTTGGATTTGGAGATATCTTTTTGGTCGATGACTCCAGCGTCCGACATTTCGTGATAGAGGTCGTTGCCTTCGCGGGAACGCTCCCCTACCCCGGCGAACACTGAGTAACCGCCGTGTCCCTTCGCTATGTTGTTTATGAGCTCCATGATGACGACCGTCTTGCCTACGCCCGCTCCGCCGAATGCACCAACCTTGCCACCCTTGATAAAGGGGCAAATGAGATCGATCACCTTGATGCCGGTTTCGAGGATTTCAGCCGTAGTGTCTTGTTCCGCAAGGCTGGGAGGAGTTCGGTGTATGGGCCGCGTGTGCTCGGTCTCACAGGGACCGAGGTTGTCCACGGTGTCTCCCACGACGTTGAATATGCGACCAAGAATCTTGTCGCCGACAGGCACGGAGATGGGGGCTCCGGTGTTTACGACGTCCATGCCGCGAACGAGCCCTTCGGTGGAAGACATTGCGACCGCGCGTACTCGGCTACTCCCAAGATGCTGCTGAGTCTCGAGGGTAAGGTCGACGTCCTCTTCCGCTCCGGCAGGTCGGAAATTAATCTTAAGGGCATCGTAGATTGCGGGAACCGAACCCTCATCGAATTCGGCGTCTACTACGGCACCGATGACTTGGACGATCTTTCCTATATTATTTTTTTCGCTCATCTGACTGGGTGAAGATAAAAGTGGATTTGGAGAAAAGTACTAGGCCCCATCGCTAAAAGCGGCGGCCGAAAGTTCGATGATTTCTTGAGTGATGGCAGCTTGCCTTGCTCGGTTGTACTGGAGGGTAAGGTCTTCAACTAAATTGCCTGCATTATCAGTGGCATTTTTCATGGCTACCATACGAGCGCTATGTTCGGAGGCTTGGGATTCGAGAATCAACTGATAAGTTTCCTGCTTAACGTAGAGAGAGGCCAACTCAGCCAAGATTTCACTACGGCCCGGCTCGAAGAGGATTTCGCGAGAATCCTTGGCAATCTCGTCGTCGGGCGAACCAAAGCGAGCGTGAAGAGTAGACAACATCGTCTCAAGATCGGAAAAAGGGAGAAGCTGTACAATCTCTGGCTCTTGCTGAAGAGTATTAACAAAACTGGTGTATGCGACCTCAACCGTATCGATATTTTCCTCCAAATATTGATGGAGTAGAAATTCGACTACTTTACGCACTTCGGAAAAGGGAGCGCGGTCGGATACCGTGAAGTCGGCTAATAGATCTCGTCTGGTTCGCGAAAGATATTGAGTAGCTCGTTTTCCGACGGCTACGAACTTAGCCGATGCATCCACTTCGTGGACAAGACGGAAGAGGTTTGCATTGAGAGCACCACAAAGTCCTTTGTCTGTGGACAGGACGAGAACACCTCTATGTTTAACGGGGCGACTCTCGAAAAAAGCCTGTCCAGACTCCTGTAAATTACTGGAAAGAGAACCGATGACATCGGCAAGTAATAGAGCATATGGACGGCCGCACTTAGCGGATTCCTGCGCCCGTTTCATCTTGGAGGTCGCCACCATCTGCATCGCCTTAGTAATTTGACGAGTGTTTTTAACGCCCTTGATGCGGTTGCGGATGTCGCGAGTATTAGCCATTAGGTCTATGCGGTGATAAAGGCTTCAAACAGTAAGAAAGCTGAAAATCAACGATTTCAAGCGAAGGAACGCTTCCAGTCTTCAACAGCTCGCCGAAGGTCTTCCTCAATACCTTTAGTAAGGTTACCTTCCTCGTGAATTTTTTGAACGACTTCCTTACCGCTACTAGAAAAGTATTCTTTCAGGCTTTCTACTGCAGCAGTGATACGAGAAACGTCGATTGAATCGAAAAAGTTGTTTTCCATGGCCCACATAACGCCGGTTTGAACTGAAACAGGAACAGGACTATATACACCTTGCTTGAACATTTCGACGATGCGAGCACCTCGATCCAATTGAGCCTTGGTAGCGGCATCCAAATCGGATTCAAACTGAGAAAAGGCGGCCAGTTCACGAAATTGGGCAAGTTGCAATTTCACCTTTCCGGACACTTTTTTGTATGCCTTGACCTGTGCCGCAGAACCAACCCGCGAAACAGACAAGCCAACAGAAACTGCGGGACGGATACCCTTGTTGAAAAGGTCGGTCTCTAAGAAGATTTGACCATCGGTGATGGAAATGACATTTGTAGGTATGTAGCCTGCTACATCACCCATCTGAGTTTCAATAATTGGTAAAGCAGTGAGAGAACCATTACCGCTGTCTTTATTAAGGCGGGCGGATCGCTCGAGGAGTCTTGAATGCAGGTAAAAAACATCACCTGGAAATGCTTCGCGGCCAGACGGCCGCTTTAATATAAGAGAAATTTGTCTGTATGCGACAGCATGCTTGGAAAGATCATCGTAAACGATCAATGCATCTTTACCGTTTCTCAAAAACCACTCACCCATGGCACAACCAGCATAGGGAGCAAGGTATTGATTGGCCGGATTGTCTGCAGCGGGGGCCGCGACCACAATAACGTAATCCATAGCGCCATTGTCTTCCAAAGCCTTGATGGTGCGTGCGATGTTGGAGTTTTTTTGACCAATGGCGACGTAAATTGAATAAACGGGGCGAAAATCAGGATCACCGCTTTCTTCGCCAAGCTTGTTAATTTTTGCTTGATTAATAATTGTGTCGATGGCGATCGTAGTCTTACCCGTGGAACGATCACCGATAATCAATTCTCGCTGACCACGACCTACGGGAATCATCGAATCGATGGCCATAATGCCAGTTTGCAAGGGTTGGTCAACCGACTGTCGGGGTATAATGCCGGGGGCTATCCGCTCGACAGGGTAATTTTCACTTGAATCGATAGGGCCTTTTTCATCAATTGGGTTACCGATGGCATCCACCACCCTGCCCAGCATTCCCATACCGACCGGAACGGAAAGCAAGCGACCAGTGGTTTGGACCTCGTCGCCTTCCTTTAAACGGCTGGCATCACCCAGGACGACGCAACCAACAGATTCTTCCTCTAAATTCAAGGCGATTCCAGAAACATTGTTCGGAAATTCGACCATCTCATTGAACATGACCTTGGAAAGTCCGTCTACTCGGGCAACCCCATCGGCCAGAGTTGTTATACGGCCGATGTTGGTACGTGTTGCATCCGTGGAGAGGCTTTCGATTTCCTTTTTTATAAGTTCTGTAATATTGCTCATTGCTTAAAGAATATTCGTAGGGAAGATGGAAAGTTCATAATTAAATGTTTAACACAAAGCTCTCTCTAGGGGGCGAAGACGACTAGATGCCGAATCTTCATAAACATCGTCGAAAACCTTGACCCGAATACCGGCAATTAAGTCAAGATTTTCGCGCATTTCAACATCGATATTGCGACCATATTGTCTCGATAATTCTATTTTAAGCGACTCGATAGAAGAATCAGAAGGCTTTCCGGCAAATTCCACTATCGCTAGACCCTTGGATGACTCACGAATCGCATGATCTAAAAACAATTGAAGAAGGAGCTTGTGATAGCGCGAGGGATTAGCACGGAGAGTTTCGAGAACTTCACAAACCTTTGCCTCTACCATCCTACCCTCTTCGTCGAGGGTAAGCCGTAAAAGTTTCTTCGAGATTTCTCGGATGCGGGGAGACGCGGTCATTTCGAAAAGAAAATTCGTATGAATTTAAACTCTAATTTAAGGACAACTTAGTTTCGCGTGCCGCGGAATCACTAAAGCGATCACGTTCGTCGGAACTCAGTTCCCGACCTAAAACCCGCGAAGTAGCCATAACAACGAGAGAAGCGATTTCCTCGCGAGCTTCACCAAGGACACGTTGCTTTTCAAGTTTCATGGCATCACGAGCCTTGGAAACTATATCAGCCGCCTGTTTTTCCGCCTCTATCCGCTGAGATTCTAAATGCGCCTTAGCTTGATCCCGTGCCTGAGCGACGGTCTTTTGTGCTTCAACTGACGCATCCTTGAGAGTTTCTTCTTGTTTGCGCTCGGTTTCCTCTAGCTGAAGTTTAATCTTTTCAGCGTTGATCAAAGAGTCGGAAATTTCTTTTTCACGAACTTCCATCTTTCCTAGGATTCCCTTGAAGGCAAATTTCCATATGATCCATGCAACGACAGTAAAATTAATTGCCTGAGCAATGAAAAGAGGCCAATTGAGGCCAAACTTGGTTTGGATCCCTTGAACGGTATCGGCAACGCTGGCTAAGACTTCCATGAGTTTGGATGGTTGCGGAGTGTGGAGAAAAATTAAAGAAACAAAGAGTAAAAGGCTACCGCTTCGGCCAACGCCATACCGATGATGGCCTGGACAAGAATTGGTGTGGAAGCATCCGGGTTACGCCCAACGGCTTCAGCGGCTTTCATTCCCACAAGACCAACCCCAATTGCTGCTCCGAGGCAACCGAGTCCTGCTTGAAGAGGCTTGTAAGTCGCTTTGAGCAACTCGGTTTGTTGCGTGAAGACTTCCTCGGTCATTACAATTGTTGCATTTGCGTCTGCTAGTATATCTATCATAATATTTTTAGTTAGTTGTGCGAATTCAATCGTCCACTCACATGGATGGTCACGATCGACGAAAAAGAAAAATCAATGGTGCTCCTCATCACCATGGTTGCAGATCAATCCGATGTAAACTGCTACGAGAAGCATGAACACCAACGCTTGAACTACACCTATAAGCACTTCGAGCATGTAAAAAGGGATTGGTACAATCCCCATGGATAAATTAGAAAGCCATTCGGGAAAATTAAGCTTTTCCCCGAGATGAAACATACCGTGGAGAAGGCTTTCACCTCCAAATACATTTCCAAACAAGCGAAAAGTAAGAGAAACGGGACGAAAAATAATAGAGATAACTTCAATAAATCCTACGGCGATGAAAATGACACCTAAGAAATAAAACAGGCCGACATTTAATTCTTTCTTATCGGCTTTATTACCAAACCAATCCAAAATAATGGCTTTGATTCCTGCGTACCTCAAAATTAGGTAAAGCCATGTCAAGTTAGCCACTGCAGCAAGGGCTAGAGTCATGTTCAAATCGGCATTGCCTGGCCGTATCCAAGCTTCAGTAACATTGAAGTGCCCTTGGTGATTATGACCGAAACCAATCGTACCAACTCCGGGCAATAGACCGCTGATGTTGTTGACGAGGATGAAAAAGAAGAGACCACTTAATAACCAAAAGGAAGGAAAAAAGACCTTTCGGCCAACGATAGGCTGAATTATGCCACGGAGCATCCCGATACACTCTTCAATGATAAGTTGCCCTCGGGAAGGGACAAGACTTGGGTTTCCGACAAGCCATCTAACAAGAAGAATTAGAGCAAAAGAAACCACCCAGCTGGTTACCATTGAATTGGTTATTGGGAGATCTCCAAAAAAATTCAATCTTTGAGCCTGAACACTAACTCCACCTTCCGCGGCACACAGGGTATTTGCGAAAAATAAATAAATGGGTGTGAAGAGAATTCTAGTCACTTTTAAAAAAGAAAATTAAAAAGCTTAGTTAATAGGTTAAAATAAGTTTAGGTCAACGAGGATTTTAGTGTTGTTAACAAATTAAAGGTAAGATTTAGATGATATACTATTCAGTGGCTCTAGCTCTTGGTGCAATGGAGTTTAGCGATGAGGGTTTGGTATTCTGGCAAAATATTCTGAAAGAACGTTTCGTGTTCAAAAGGCCAAGCAGCTTCTGGATCTAAGTTCCATGAATCGATACAGTTTATCTGATCCACGGCCCATGAGAAGTAATCTTGATGATCGGTACGAAAACACAATTCGGCATTCGGAACAGAACGAGCAGCGAGCAAGTCGAGAAAAGGATGCTGAATGAGGCGACGCTTATGGTGGCGTTTCTTGGGCCATGGATCGGGAAATAGGAGAACTGTTCTTTTAAAACTTATAGAGTGAGGAAAGTTTTCGAGAAACTCCTGGGCTTCAGTTTTAAAAAAGAAAAGATAAGGAAGGTTACGCTTTTCCTTTTTTCTGTTAGACTTATCTATCCTTTTGGTAATCAGATCGATTCCGATACAAGCATCCTCCGGTTTACTCTCAGAATAGGCGGTGAGCCAGTGCCCATGACCACATCCAATCTCGAGGGTCAAACCCTCCTCGAGACAACGCTCAGGCATGATGGACAGGCATTCTTCTCCGAAGATTCGAATACGTTCTTCACGAGTCGCGAGATCAACATACTGCTCGCGAAAAAGGTCACTCACTCCCCTACCCCACAATTGCCTAAGTTCTTACCAGAAAGGATAACCATCAGCACACTGACGTCGGAAGGGTTGACACCTGAAATGCGACCAGCCTGAGCAAGTGTGGAAGGGCGTATCAATGAGAGCTTTTCAATACTTTCCTTGCGCAACCCAGGGAGACCTTCATAAGAAAAATTGGGCGGTATCTTAATCTTTTCGGACTCCGCCAGCTTGGCAACATTACGAAATTCACGTTCCAAGTAACCAGAATAAGTTGTACGGTATAGGATTTCATCTCGTGTCGGAGTAGGCAGACGCAAGAAATCTTCGTGAAGAGCATTCACTCCCCCACCCTTCCTGAGATGCACTGCGGAGGTAATTCCACCTTTTATCTTGATCGTTTCAAATGTGTGTACCCATTTTTCAACATTCGAGAACTTTTCCTTAACGGAGGAAAGTCTAGAAGGCGTAAGCATTTTAAAACGATCGGTGTGCTTCAACATACGAAGTTCAGCACTTCCGTGATTGAAGAGCAAACGATGTTCGGCTCTACTAGTAAACATACGATACGGTTCCGTCGTGCCTTTTGTTACGAGATCATCAACGAGAACTCCCAAATAACCTTCATTGCGACCAATGATCAAGGGCTCTTCGCCGCGAACCTTGGCGACGGCATTTAAACCGGCCAGGAGGCCCTGACCAGCAGCTTCCTCATAACCTGAGGTGCCATTAATTTGTCCTGCGAAAAAGAGGCATCCCAATATCTTAGATTCAAGATTGCGATACAATTGAGTAGGTGGAGCGTAGTCGTATTCGACAGCATAGGCAGGTCTCAGAATGATAGCTTCTTCGAGTCCGGGAATAGTTTTTAAAATATCGCACTGTACAGAAAATGGTAAACTCGTGGAGAGACCGTTAACATACCATTCATCAGTGTTGAGTCCTTCGGGTTCAAGCTGAATACGATGTGAGTCCTTGTCGGAAAAACGAACAACCTTGTCCTCGATGCTCGGGCAATAACGGGGCCCGGTTCCAATGATTTCGCCACTGTAAAGGGGGGATAAGCTTAAGTTGTTCCTAATGATTTCGGAAGTTTTTTCCGTAGTTCGGGTAACGCGACAAGATACTTGACCGCCACCCCCGAAAGGAAAACTTGCAAGATGGAAATTACCATGTTCCACGTGGAACCAACGCGATGAACGTTCCACGTGGAACATGTCGTTGTCGGAACGAGTGTCATGAAAGGCGAAATATGTTGGGCTTTCATCACCAAGCTGTTCCTCAAGCTTGTCATGCTTGATACTTTTTCCTAAAAGCCGTGGCGGCGTACCAGTTTTAAAGCGGTTAAGTTCTATCCCATACTTCAGAAAATCAGAAGACATACCCTTAGCCACATGATCTCCGAGGCGACCACCTTCGCTTTTATTTTCTCCGACATGCATTAGCGCTCGAAGGAAAGTTCCTGTGGTCACAATTACAGTGGATGCGAAAAACTCAATATCTAAACTAGTTCGAACCCCGATGCATTTGCCATTCTTAACAAGCAGACCGGTAACCATGGATTGAAATATCGTAAGGTTTTCGGCGAGTTCCAATACGTGCTTCATCCTAAATTGGTAAGCCTTTTTGTCGCATTGTGCTCGCGGAGCCTGAACTGCTGGCCCTTTAGATGTATTCAGCAATTTAAACTGTATGCCGGTAAAGTCAGTATTTAAAGCCATCTCACCTCCAAGAGCATCGATTTCTCGGACTATCTGACCTTTGGCTTGGCCTCCAATCGCGGGATTACAACTCATTTGGGCAACAGTGTCCAAGTTGCCGGTAAGCATAAGAACATCCGACCCACAACGGGCTGCAATTAAGGCAGCTTCACAACCCGCATGCCCGGCGCCACAAACTATGACGTCGTAAGGTCGATGTTTGCCGTATTTGAGTCCTGTTGTCACTTACCAATGCAAAAGGAATGAAAAAGGCGATCGAGCATGTCCTCATTGTTAGTCTTACCAACGATTTCTCCTAAGGCACCGATCCCCGATGTGATTTCAAGTATGGAAAGTTCAATGGACAAACCCTCAAGAAGTAATCGATGAGCCTCCCGTAAAAAATTACCTACTAATGCTAGATTGGCTGCATGCCGAGCATTTACAATCATGTATTCCTCCGATGGAGGAGGAATTATCTTTCCCATCATCTCTTTTATCGCCGTTCTGCAATCATTAATTCCTTCACCAGTTTCTATAGAGAGTCGTAAGTGCTGAAAGTCAGGTAAAAATTCATTTAAATTCTTGCTGTCTTTTAGATCGATTTTGTTTTCTAAAACAAGACAATTTTCTGCATTAATATTATTGGAAAGATCTTTACTGACGGACTCAGGAGAGGGTAGGGTACTATCTACAACAAAAAGAAAGCAGTCGGCTTCCTCTGATAATTGAAGCGTACGCTCTATACCTAACCGCTCCACTTTAGAACCACCTGTACAAAGACCTGCGGTGTCCATCATCTCAACCATAAAAGGACCGACATCTATTCGACTTGAAAGATAATCCCGAGTTGTTCCACTTTCATCACTTACGATGGCTCTCTCCTCGCCACAAAGAAGGTTGTACAAACTACTTTTACCGGCATTGGGTGATCCCACGATCAAGCATCTGATTCCTGCCTCAAGCAAATGAGCGCAACCTGCAGATTGCGAAAGGTGTTCTACCTCAGCAATAAGATTGGCTAAAGCGTCAGACGGACCCTTGATGTCTTCCGATGGAAGATCTTCTTCAGGAAAATCTATATAAGCCTCGAGGTTTGCTTGAAGATTTAGTAATCTGGATTGAAGGTCTGAGATTTTTTTCCCAAGGTCTCCACGGAGTTGAATTCGTGCCACTTCAAGGGCTCGCTCACTAGAAGCCTTGATAAGGGTTGCCACTGATTCAGCCTGCGTTAAGTCCATACGCCCCGATAGGAACGCTCGTTTAGTATATTCCCCAGGCTCGGCTAAACGACACCCACGGGAAACTAAATCCTCAATTATCTTCTTGGTTATAAGTGGGTTACCATGTGAACTAATTTCAAGTGAAGATTCGCTCGTGTAGGAATTTTGTTCCTCGTAGAATACAAAGATCACCTCGTCTATTAGACATTCGTTAACGTCAAGATATCCAGCAAGTGTTGACCGACGAGGAATAGGGTAGGGGACTCTAAGAGCATCCTTGCATAATTTTTGGCAAAGAGCTCCACTTACACGAATGACTGCTATAGCTGACTCACCAATCGGCGTTGCAGCCGCAACGATCGAATCGTTCGCGGACACTTGTCGGACCAACCTTTCTCAGGACTCCTCGGAAGGCTCGCTTTGAGCGAGAACCGAACCAACAGTAACCTGAACTTTTTCGAGAATTGATTTTGTCAGCTTGGCCATAAGGTCGGGGTTCTCTGACAAAGCCTGCTTTGCCGCTTCACGCCCTTGTCCCACAAGTTCTCCTTGGTAAGAAATCCAAGATCCCTTCTTGTCGAGAATTTGATGCTCTACGCCAAGGTCTACAACGGAACCAGTACGAGAAATACCCTCGTTGTACATGATGTCGAATTCACATGCCGTAAAGGGCGGTGCTACTTTGTTCTTAACTATTTTAACGCGAGTTCGTGAACCAGTGACCGTACCATTCGATTCCTTAATCTGACCGATACGACGAATATCCATGCGTACGGAACAGAAAAACTTGAGAGCACGTCCACCGGGAGTAGTTTCAGGGCTACCGAACATAACACCGATTTTCTCTCTAATCTGGTTGGTGAAGATGCAAACGCATTTAGATTTTGCGATTGCAGCAGTGAGCCTACGCATCGCTTGGCTCATCATGCGAGCTTGCAAACCCACAGTCGTGTCACCCATTTGACCGTCTAACTCTTGACGCGACACCAATGCCGCCACCGAATCAACCACGATAACGTCGATTGCGCCCGAACGGATTAGGGTTTCGGTAATGTTGAGAGCGTCTTCACCACTCTCGGGCTGCGAAATCATTAGGTTGTCGAGGTCAACACCAACTATCTTGGCATATTTGGGATCGAGAGCGTGTTCTACGTCAACGAACACAGCATTTCCACCTTGTCGCTGTGCTTCTGCTATGACACTAAGGCAAAAAGTAGTCTTACCCGAAGATTCGGGACCATAAATCTCAACGGTCCGACCTCTTGGAAGTCCACCCGCACCCAAAGCGAGATCAATTGCCAAGGAACCAGTCGAAATGACGGAGACACTCATCTTGGTAGCATCGCCAAGCCGCATCAAAGCTCCCTCGCCAAACTTCTTGTTAATACCGGAAATAGCGAGATCGAGATCGGTGTTGCCCGTAGAAGGTTTTTCTTTAGATGTAGTCTTGGCCATAATGAAGAGGGATGGTCGGAAAATAAATTTAAAACTTAAACATGTGGCGTTGCCACACGGAAGCAAGATGTTTTGAAAAAATCCTCCGCTTAATTTAGAATAGCATTGTCAGAAAAAACTTTTCGGAAGAAATATTCTAACAAGGACAAGGAGGGTAGGGGAGGATTCTAAAATAAAAAATTAACATAACACCTAGTTCAAATTTTGCTATAAACATCTTATTCTTTTGATACCGTTCAGGGCGCGTAAACAAAGACTAAGATTGTCACGGTTTATGCCCTTAGAATTGGAGTCTTAG
>CETY01148856.1_pt1 | contig 12888 bp, 17 predicted proteins | sample 361551 | NCBI WGS metagenome assembly CETY01 (sample SAMEA2623135, study PRJEB7988) | marine metagenome | biome: marine biome (ENVO:00000447); feature: deep chlorophyll maximum layer (ENVO:xxxxxxxx); material: "saline water (ENVO:00002010), including plankton (ENVO:xxxxxxxx)" | depth 45 m | reverse complement strand
CACTGCGGTTTGCTCGGTGAGATACCTTCGCCAGCTCTCCATAATCAACTTCATAATAAAATCCTCGCCTAGTTTAAATAGTTTTTATAACATTAATAAGCATCATCTTCATCATTAACACCGATGCCATTCCATTCCTTTTGTGGGAATAGAGACTTTTGCTTTTTTATTTCTTCGCCGTTGTTAAGACCTTCGGCATATTCTTGCCAAGAACTCAACTCATAATAATTATCAATCGGAACTATATTTTCATTCTCATATTCCATTACATTGAAAATATCTTCAAGTGTAAAGTTCCTTGCTGCATACTTTTCCGGTGATGTATATGATTTCTGCTTTAGGAACTGACCTAGTTCTTTTGCTTTCTCCACATTAAGAGTAAATCCAAGGTAGTTTCCATCCCTCACGGTCTGTCCGTCATATGACAATAGCACATTTGTGCTTGGTTTTTTAATCAAGCCTCGGTTGCTGCTTGTAATCTTGGGTTCATATACACCATATGGGAAGGCAACATAGAACTTTTCAGGCACAAGGTGCGGGCTCAACTTCTTTAATGTTCTATCCACAGAGTTGACACCGTGGATAATAGACCAAGGCAAGCAGTTTCGTCTAATCATATCGTGAACCAAAATAGGTATATAATAGATACAGACATCAAACTCTCTCTTTTCTCTTCTCAACTTGGAAAAGGTTTCAGGGTCTTTTGCCTTATCTCCCAATCTAAATCTCATCAAAGGTTCTTGGTCGATACTACAAATAATCCATATAGACTTACAGCCAGCATATAAACATTCGGCTATTGCCCTCTCAACAGCACAGAAGTTATCACCAATAGGCATTAATACATCGTGCCAAGGCAGGCCAAAAACAGACTTCTGGCCTGCGACTGGTATAATGCCCGCTAGGTTCATTAAACCTCCGACTGTTCCGACTTTAGTTTTGCTAAGTTACTGAGATATGCCTTCTTTTGTATCTTGCTCATTTTTGAAAAATCAACAGGTCGATTTCTTATGTCCATTGCTAGACCGATTTGTGCTTGCTTTCTCCTTTGCTTTTCTTTTTCTTCCGGGTCTGTTACCGTTCGTCCTTTAGTGAAAAAGCTTACAATCTCTTTAATCTTATCCCCAGCACCTTCTTCCATAGGAACCTCACCTTCATAGAAGGCTTCCAACTCCTCTTTCACAATTTCTTCCAATCTTTCTTTCTTGATATCCATAGTTAATTCCTCCCGTGAAAGGTGATGGCACCTTTTTGTAGATAAATAGTTTCTTGTATCTCGATGACTTCCCTTTTAAGAAAGTCAAATCTAAAAGCATCTCCAAATACTTTTTGTAGTTTTAAACGATTGATGGTGTCCGAGTTATTAAACTCTCCCAATTCGTCTTGGGTTAGGATGCTTTCCCAAACAACACCCTTCTTTCTCTTGTCTTCAAATATGTAAATAGGAAGTCCCTTTTCGTCTTCAACCAGTTTATTTGTATTAAACCAATCAAACACTCTTAGGTGGTTTTCTCCATATGCTTCTGGTGGGGCATAATCTATATTTATTAAGTCAAAAACGTGTGCTTCTTCAAACTTAACGATACAAGTTGATTGTTCTGTCTTCACTCTTAGATGGTCGTTATTGAGTTCAACAGATTTAACCAAGTTTGAGAAGGGACACATTCCATCCATACTGTGCCTATACAACAATCCCTCATATAAATCAATTTTATACGAGGAATTATTCTCAAATACATCAAATTCAAAGATATTAGGCCCACAACTGCGAACAATTGGAATATGGTGGTCTATCGCGTATTCTACCGCTTCAAGACCACCACCCACCACAACACTCTTCCAATCAAATATTACTTCTCTTAGCATCCAAAATCAAATAGTTCAGGATAGTGTTTTTCTAGAATCTTCTTTATCTTGACAACCTTTTTACGGTAGCCAGATGCTCGCTTCTTGTGAACCAAGGCCCAGCCCGGTCCTCCGTTATAACAAGCATATGCTTTTGTTCCGCGACAAGTTCTCTTGCTTTTCATTATATCAAGAATATGAACGGCATTTCTAAAATTTTCTTCTACATCCATTTGTGATTCTATACACTGCTTAATCGCTTTCAGCCTTCGCTTTTTCTTGTTCTTAATCCACCTGAATGGTTTATCATATCCAAACCGCTTCCAATGAATTCTACAATTAACTTGAAACATCCCGGCATCTTTAAATCGATTAACCAAGTGTGGCTTCAGTCTTGTTTCCACCCAAGCGATAGCCACCATCTCAACAGGGTCAGTGCCATAATCAACCGCCATACAGTTAATGATAGCGGCCATATTTAACTGCGAACCTTTTAACCTCAAAGGGTTTTTGCCCTTCTTATTATTCTCATACTCTACATCAGCACAAGGGCTGCAAGGGTATATGTGGTCATACTTCTCGTGTAGCGGCTCACCCACTCCGCAACTTACTAATGTTGCTAATAAAAAATTTGTAATCATAGTTATTCTTCCTTTTTGTTTTCTCTAAATGATCCCACAGCCACAGGCCAAAGATGAGTAGCAATCTCAAGCATTCCCTTTGCTAGTTCTTGGATTTCCCACTGGGCTCCTTCGTGAACTCGCAAGTCAATAAACTTAAGTAGGTTACTCAAATTAACCGTGCCATAGTATTCAGTATACATATTTTGTGGCAAAACTCCTCTTGCCTGCTCTCGGCATACACCAGCATCAATCATCATATCATAACACGATAAAGCCATTTTGTGGTGTAGTTGTACCATCTCAGCACATTCACCGCCATTGCTTAGCACCGGATTAGCCAACTCATCAACATTACTTGCTTGTCGATTGGACTTATGCTGTGTCCTAAACATTTTTGGTTCATAGAACTCAAGATTAAAATCTGTATATCGTCTACTAATCTCATTATAAGACCAAGTACGATGACGATGGTGTTGTGAACGAACATACAAAGGCACTTTCATCCTAAAAGTGACAAGATTATGCTCAAATGTGCTTGTGTGCTTGTGTTTTACAAGATAATGAATGAGTTTCTCGTCTTTTTTGTCTAACTCTTCCTTGTGCTTGCCAAAGGAGACACGAGCACTATTCACGATAGTTAAGTCAGTTCCCATACTCGCAACCAATTCAACAAAACCTATTCCGTCACCATACAAGTCTATCTTCATTCTTCTTCCTCCACTTCAAATATATCTTCGTCTTCGCACTCAATAATTGAGATAATGTGATTTTCAGGGACAACAGTTCCTTCAAATCCGCCAGCAGATACTGACTGTAAGCCGTGTGTAGTCACGATAATAACATCACCTGTTAGCACATCAAGTGTGCAGTCATCAGCGACAGCAATAACCTCAACTGCTGTATATGGGCTAATCGGCTTTTCAGTAGCAAAGAAAAGCCCTTCCTCTTCACCCTCGTTATATTGCAAGGGCTCAACAAGAATAAACTTGTTACAAGGCTTCATCGTTTTCATACCGAACCTCCCATCTTCTTGGCAAGGCTCTCGTAAATCAAAGAGAAGTGGTCGAAATCAACATCTTGCTTCATCATACGGTATGCTTTAACCGCAAAACTAATCTCATCCTTGGTCAGCCAACCATTTTCAGCGTAATTCTTTTTCAAATCACGGCGATGTTCTAAGAACGGTTGGATTTGCTCCTCATTCTCGTGGAATGCCTTAATAAAATCTACTACATAATCATCTCGTGTCTTCGCACTCATCTTGTCCTCCTGTGGTGTGTAGGCCAACAGTAAGCACAAATTACTCGTGGTAAACTATCTCAAATGTTCCGTCGTAATTTTCTACGAGAGCGGACTTTGAATCAACCCAATCACCATCATTCATATACATAACCCCATCAACCTCTTTTATGATTGGTCTGTGAATATGTCCGCAGATAATGCCATCGTGGCCTTTATCTTTTGCATGAGTGGCTAATCTTTTCTCAAAATCCATCAACAGAGGTAATAAATCCACTTTAAGCAATCTTTTTATGCTCTCCGATAAACTCCACCTCTTGATTTTAAACGGTTTTAACAAAAAGTTAATAACCCTGCTTATTCTAAATGAAATGTGATAAAGCAGAGCACCGATTATTCCAAATATTGTCTTGAATATACTTGCTTTGATTAAGTTATCAAACATATCACCGTGAACGACCAGATAATCTTTTCCATCTATCCCGTGATGTGTCATCTGGTGTGTTATTTGTATGTTTCCAACTGTCAGGTTATAAGGCGGTAATGACCTCAAAAACTCATCGTGATTACCGCTTATATAATAGACATTGGTGCCATCTCTTGCGATTGTTAGAAACCTTCTAATAAGGTCAGAGTGTGTTTGAGGCCAGTAGTAGTTTGTCTTTAACAGCCAGCCATCAATAATATCTCCAACTAGGTATAGATTTTCACAAGTATTCTCTTTCAAAAACTCATCCAACTCCCTCGCCTTACACGGAATAGAGCCCAGATGAACGTCAGATATAAAGATAGACTTGTACTTAGCCAAGATAAACTTCCCTCACTTAATAAATATAAGGTGCGAAATCCTTTTCGCACCCTAACATAGGAATTTTTATCATAAAGTTAAGTTTTTATTTATACGACCTCACAACTCCCGCCCGAACAAGCCAACTCACCAGATAAATCCGTGTTATCTTCAATCTCAATAACCTGTGTGAGATCAATCTCGGCAAGGTCATTTAAGAGTGCTTCATATCGTTGCTGTGAGCAGTTTTCAAACGGTGCTTGGACATAAGTGCCACCATCGTGAGGTAGAACCGACAAGCCGTTATAACAATCTCGGTTTTCCCACATCCAGTCCCCAACATCATTCCACTCATCTGCTTTGATTGAGATTGTGGCAGATACATTGTGAGTATTTTGTCCTCGACGATGACCGCCTTTAACCCACTTGTCAGATACCAACTTTACTCGCTTCAAGAGTTGTAGAGCACTCTCCTTTCTGGTGATGGCTCCCTCTGGTGCCTTTTGTGGAACTGAAATCACAGCCGTATCGTGTGGTCTAAAATACTCATCCTCAAGCATCTCAGGATGATGGATGGCTAGATGGGTATAGATTGCCTCATTCTTGCCAACACGAAGCCTACGAATGTAATGTCGTGCATGCCAAGCATGAATACCACTTGATGTTCCCAAGGTCAGAGAAGTTGTTCCAGCCGGCTTTACACAAGTTGTGCGAGCAGCCTTGTTGATTCCAATCAAGCCAGCAACTCTCTCATTTTCCTCTTTGACAACCTTAGCACCGGCCTCCATATCAAGGTTTGTGACCTTGCCAGAAGCAATACCAGTCATAGAAACACCAATCAAAGCATCTCTTTCTGTTGTCTTTCGCCAAATCTCACGAAGATAGTGGAAATCAGAATAGCCTGCTTGAAGTGTTCCAATAAATGCTGCCACCTTAACTCGTGCCTCATACTCTTCCTGTGTGGAAATATCAGAAGCATTCACCTCGGTCAGATTACAGAACTGATAAGGTCGCAAAGCAATCTCACAGCAGGGATTGGTTCCCCAGTCTTTGTCATTTGAGAAATAGAATCCAGGTTCTCCCGAGTTGCTATTCTTTACTCTTTGCCAAAGATCCACAAAGTATTCCTTGGTGATACGATGTCGCATCAACACAATAGAGTTGTTAGCACGGCCTCGCTGTGGGTTGGTTTCCCACCAATGACCGGTCTTTGCTGCGATCATCTCGTCATCATCAGCCGAGAACAAAGAAATCAAAGCAGCACGACGAATACCGCCGGCAAGCACAGCATCAGCGATATGGCAAATCATATCGTGAACCTCAATTGGCTCCAACTTGTCACCTTCTTGCTTTGTAGCAAAAATACCATCCAACTTAATAAGGCACTCACGAAGGGGTTGAGCCCCAGGTGCTTTTCCTCCACTTGTAACCAGTCGAGAACCCTTCGGGCGAATATCGCTAAAATCAAAACGAAGACGAGGACCACCTCTAAAATGCGAACCCATCAGGGCCTTGATAGCATCAGCCCATCCTTCAATAGAATCACCAACCAAAAACCGCTTGGTCTTCTTGGGATGTGGCTTACGAAGTTCGGGCAACTTATCAACATGATGTTTCTGGACAGAAAAGCCAACACCAGTGCCACCAAGTAAGAGGAACATCGTCTCACTAAACGCTCTCCAATGGTCAATCGGCAAATAAGCACAGTTGTAGATTCTGTTTGGTGCTACTTCAATCGGCTTACCGCCGAACTGCATTGATCGCATTGAAGGCAACACTTTCTTATCATACACATATTTGTATGCACTCTGAATCTCTTCTTTGAGATCTGGGAACTTTTTAATATGCATTTCCATATTACGGGTGACCAACTCTTCCCATGTCTCTCTTCTTTCTTTCTCTGGTAGATATCTGGCATATTTCATATGCACTGTGATATCAGACAAAATCTTACTTGGTAGCTGCATTTTTCTCTCCTTTCCTATGCTTAATATACTTTTCTTTTAGACTTTCCATCTGATCTTTCGCAGGTGTCTTAGACACGGATTGATTTGCCTGCAAGGGGTCAATCACTTTAATTTTAACTCTCGAAGGGTCCATAAATATTGGAAACACAATCCCATCAGGCCCATTACGGTTTTTAGCAACAAAGATTCTTCCTCCGTCAGTTTGTTTATCTTTGACTGTTCTTGATAAAGAGCAGATAAAATCAGCAACAAAACATTTGTTGAAAGCCTCTGAGATAGACTCCATTGTCACAACTTCTGCATTCAATCCTGACCTGTTCGTTTGCGATGCTGTCCAAATAGGACAGTTAAACTCTTGTGCTAATCCACGAAGATCTTCGTAAATAGATTCCAACTCTATCCTTTTCTCCGTATATTTTGTATTTGACCTCAAAAGATCTGCATAGTCAACAATAATCACATCAACATCGTGATCTTTCTTTCTCAACTTCTCCAAGTGAGCCCTTAAAGTATTCGGTGAGGCAGTTTTGGTTGGATATTCTTTGATGATAAGTTCTCCGTCAACCTCAAGACAAGACTCGTAAACATCTTGCTTGAAAGCAAATAAATCACTCAAAGATACCCCGCTAATACAACTATCATATCTATGACCTGTTGTGGCCTCTGCGAGTTCAAGAGTGTAGTGTACGACATTCTTGCCGGCCTTCAAAGCCTCAACACCTAGATGGGCCAACACCATCGACTTGCCGGCTCCTGTGGGGGCAATAACAACACCTAGTTCGCCCTTGCCAAGCCCTTGCCTTGTAATACCATCAATCTGTTCCCAGCCAGTTGAAACGGGGTTTCTTGCTTTCAACTGATACCTTGCCTCAAAGTCTTTCTTGAAATCGTGACCAAAGTTGTTATCAGTTCCCAACTTCAATGCCGAGTCAATCACAGTCCTAATCTCATCAAACGAGGAGTTCTGTAATAGACTTGCCGACCTAATCATCGCTTCTTTGAGTTTCTGCTTCTTACAGAAGTCCAAAGATGTGTCTTTTACATATTCAACATCAGACACTCTGTTGATGAGTGTTCTACTGAAATAGTCCCTTACTTGCTTCTGGACTGCTTCGTTCTCGTCTTCAATCTCTGTTCTTAAAATAGAAGCAAGGATTTTACCGGTTGGATGAACCTTGTATCGTGCTCTATAATCAATGATTTTTGCCACAAACAGTTTAAGGTATTTCAACTCAAAGAAGTTGACATCCAATACCTCTTCCATCTGATCACAGAATGGCCTGTCTTCTAAAATTAACTGGGCGAGTGTTTCCTGAAACGACTTGCCGTAGTTAGAAAAGTCTTTTTCTAATCTCATAATACCCCTCGTGTCTGGTGACAGTAATTACGAGATATCAGCGGTTAACGGCAATTCTTTTTAGCGTTTGGAACAGTTCGCTGAAGTTTATCTCGCCAAAACCATCTTGTAACATCATCTTCATAAGTTCTGTCTTATTTACACCCAAGTCAGGTTCTCTGCAAGTTTCACGGATTGTCTTTTTTGCCTCTATTGACAAAACAGGAGTGTAAAGTTGCATAATCTGATAGTTTTTAAGAACTAAATCGTAGTTTTCAGCCACTTTCTCGTATATTTTGAGTTTTTTCTCTTCTAGCGAGGTTCTGGCATAATCTACAACCTCATCAACTGTCGCTCCCTGTTCATTTAACAGCATAGGAAATCGTTTGGCTGCTGTTTTGAGCCCAACACCCTCAACACCTTTTAGATTGTCAGATCTATCACCTGCCATCGCTCTCGCCAAAGCAAAGTTATTAGGATGAATGTTATATTCATCTATCAGTTGCTTTTTGTTGATAATCTGCTTTTGTGTCGGTCTATACAGGATAGTGCTATCGTTAAGTAACTGGTAAAAGTCTTTGTCACTAGACACGATTACTTTTTGGTAACTTTCGTACTCCTCCAAGTTACAAATGTATGATATGACATCATCAGCTTCAATAGCCTTGAACATAAACTGCATGATCGGCATTTCGTTATAGTATTCAGCCAACCTCGTCTGTTGCCATATCTTGTTTTGAAGTTCCTGGTCCTCCGTTAGTATCTTAACATCTCGGTTAAGCCTTAAAGTTTTTCTCCCTTCTTTATAGCCCTTGTGCATCAACCGTCTTTTGGTTGAGCCACCTTGCCCATCCCAACAAACAGCAATCCTGTCTGGTCTTACCTCACGGCAAATCTTCTGTAATGCCTTTAAGGCACCCTTTAAGCCACCGATTGGCTGTCCGTTTGTAGAGAGGGAAGGGTCCACTATATAAGACCGCAAGAAGAGGTTCAAGTTGTCAATAATCAATAATCTTTTTGTCACATATCACCTAGAAAAATTCCTTTTGTTCTGGCTCACTAGAAGAGTATGCTCTTCCTGCTGTGGGCACTTTCTCACCAGAGACTTGAGTTTTCCTAATCTTAGTAATTCTCTTTTTCTTTTCTCTCGCTCGGATTGTTTCTTTCTCAAAATCAACAATCTTTACAACACGAAAGGAATATATCTCTGGATAAGCACGAATTGCTGTTTCCAATTCTCTTAGATAATCTAGGACCGCTGGCTTGGCTGGTAAGAACTTCATCTCAACTTGGACTAATTCTTTTTGCTTTGAGACAAACCTTGATTTACCAACCATATTAACGATGGTAATTCCTTGAAGTGCACGAATATTGTTGAGAACGTCAGTTAGGTTGACATCTCTGTTAGTTGCAAGAACACACTCAGCCTTATAAACATTCGTCTTAACGGCCTCGTTCAAGATTTTAATTTTCATAGATTCATCTCCGCACTATTAAATAGTCAAAGACAACAGTAATAATCACTTTGCAACATTGACAATTCTTAACACAGGTTTAACGAACATAACCTTTTTGGTTGTGTCCTCCTGCACTCCCACGATAGTGGGTTTAAAAAAGTCGGTTTGTGACATCGGCTGGTATTCTGGAAACATACTCAGCCAAAACATAGAAACAGAAAAAACAATCTCATTCATCTTCTAGTGTATCCTTTTCGGTAACTTCTCTTATATAGTACAGCCTTCGGCCTTCTTACCACCCTGACTTTAACTCTCTTCTTATAGTATCGTCGAGGGGTTCTATAAATATAAACCGGAGTTGTTTCAACATAATATCTTGGGGTTGGTCTTTCTTCTACAATAATGCTGGGTCTCATCATACATCCAGCCAATAGAGCGAAAGAAGCCAAGATTAGCAATAACTTCTTCATTTCTTTACCTCTTCGTCAAGGTTATAATAACTAGATGCGTCACCCTTTCTTTCTTCAAATTTCAAGACAATCTCTTCATCCATAATGTCTAGCACCGCTTTTTTGAACTTTTCGTCCAATAACTTGTCTTTCCAGTCCTTAGATTGGAACTTTACGGTCTTTCCATCTTCTAGTTCTAAATTATACCAAGAGCCACTTCTTCCAAGTTTCGCAGATGACTTGATTGCCTCAAACCAACTATCTTGGTCTTGAACTCCAACATCACCAGCCCACATAATCTTGAAGGTGCATTTGCGACCCTCTGATCCAAAGCGAGACTTTTTGAGTGTAACAATAACTTCTGACCCTACTCTGAACCCATTCTCATCTTGAATGAAGGAAGCCTTTGCTTTTCTCTTTGTCAGCCATATTCTTAGTGAATAAGCATAATGCATCGCCTTTCCACCCGGTGTCACATAGGGCTCAACCATCGCTTCTGATGGTGATCTAGTGATGTTAGTTTTCAACTGGTTCAAGACCAGAAATGTTGATTGTGTGTTGGCAAGTTGTTGAGTAATCTTTGACATTCCCTTTGCGAGAATACGAGGTTTAACAGCCATAGAAGATTGTGGGTTGAAATCACCTTCCAAATCAGAGATCGCTGGTGTGAGAGCAAGACTATCCCATATAAACAACATTTTACTTTCGTTAGAGCCGAGCAGTTCTTCAATAGTTTCAAGAACACTCTCAACACTTGTTGCCTGTACATACAATAGACTTCCTAGATCACAGCCAGCATTCTCCAAAAATGTAGGATCAATCGCACTCTCGGAGTCAAAGTAAATAACATCAATACCCATCTTCTGGGCATTTGCTGCCACTTGTGCTGCCATATAAGACTTACCAGAACCTTCTAGTCCTGCCAACTCAACAACTTTACCAGTTGGAATACCGGCGAGTTGGCCACGGCAAATAATGGAGTCAAGCCATCTAGAACCTGTAGGAATCCAATCCTTAACTTCTGTTGGGTTTTCACCCCGTAAATCAAAAGCAACATTGGTGCCTGCTTTCTTGTTGATTAGATCTCTCATCTGTGAGAGAGACATTTTACCTAACTTTCCTTTCTTTGCCATGGTTATCTCCTACTCCACTTCCATCAATTCAACTTCAAAGTTGAGATCTTCACCAGCCAAAGGATGATTGTGGTCCATCACAATTCCGTCATCTTCAACCGCTCGAATAACAGCCGTAACTGGTTGTCCGTTCTCATTTGCTCCTCCAACTCGTTGGCCAACCTGAAATTCAAAGTTCTCAGGAAACGAAGCCCGTGGCACCTTAAAGATTGCTTCGGGATTAATATCACCATAAGCATTAGGAATATTGAACGACTTGGTTTGCCCAACACCCATTCCAACAACATTATTTTCAAAGTCAGGAAGAAGTTGCCCGCCACCTAGTTGAAAATCCATCGTTTGGTTTCGCTCTCGCGAACTATCAAATACTGTTCCGTCTTGAAGAGTTCCCTTGTAGTGAACCTTCACATTCTTTCCATTCTCTGCTAAAATCATTTTATGTTCCTTGTTTGGTAGATGGGACACCTATAGACCCGTGCCCCCCTGCGGTAAATACTTTAAGCTGCTTTATTTACAGTTAGCTGCTCTAATATTATCTTAAACATTTTATTTACTACGTCTTCCATTTTTGTAGAACTTATTTGTCCCACAAATAGGTCGTTAAAAGGTGTAAGTTTTTTAAATCTAACAATCATCTCGCCTTGTAAAACGCTTGGGTTTTCCTTTACTTGTTTAGTAATCTCTTTTGTCTCTTTCATTATTTCAAAGTATGTCTCCACATACTTTTTGAAAGTAATTTGATTTAATAAATTTTTAAACTCTGGCTCTTGAGCTTTAAACATTCCTATTGCCAATAGAAATCGCATCTGACTTAAAGAAAGAACTGATTCCCACTTTTCTTCAGAATCATCTAAGATTGCCAAATTTGATAAAGTCAGACTGAGATTTTTTAAAAACTTTTTATATTTCTCACTTTGTCTATCTAGCTGTATATTCTCTAAACTCTGTAAATATTTGTCGTGCGCCGATGACGTATTGACTCCAACCATAGCAGCTGTTAAACAGCGTATTGCTAAAGCCATTAATTCCCTATTATTATTAGCTGTTTTTGATATATTTGTAAATTTTCCCTCATTAGGTAAATTTACAACCATTTGTCTCACGTCCTCACAGAACATTTTTTCTTTCGTTGTTCCCCAAGTCCAAAGCACATCTTCATATTTAAGCCGATTTGCATTTTGAATTCTTAAAAATCTTCTAGCTTGCTCACTTTCATCCCACACCGACTCAGTATAATGAATACCATAATTCTTTATGTCCCATTTTAACTTTTCTGGTAGATCGCTAAACTTTATCCTAAAATTTTTATCTTGGGTGTACTGCTTCCAGACGTGGCTAACTTTTTTATTGTTTTGTTTTTGTTCTTCTGCTTGCTCCTCAAACACCTGTTGATGTTTTTCAAGAATTTTTTTAGATTTATGCTGGTTTAATTTAAACTCGTTTTTACAAAACGAGCGCAGTGTGCAAAATCTCTGCTGACCATCTTCAATAGATTTTTTACCATTTTGATGAACACACAATTGTAATAAATTAATAAACTTGCCATCAATAACGTCCTCAATAAGATCATTTTTAAACTTTGATGGCCAATTAAACGCTCTTTGGTGTTCGGGAATATAGATTTCCCCATCTTCAAACATTGCATTTAAGAATCTAAATTTTGTCGATTCTAAGTTATAATTATTCATAATATCATCCTTCTGTTAATGGACAAAAAAGCCTTTATAATAAAGCATATGCTTATTACCTATACTTTTTTGTCAGTTGGGACCTCTATAAACCCAGGCCCCCCTGCGGTAAAACCTTTTATGCCATTAACTCGGCAAATGCTTTATCAACAGCATCATCACCACCACTGCTGTCTTTGGAATACTTCACGGTTTCAACCGAAGCATCCTCAGCATCATCCTCGCCTAGGAGAAATTCATCAAGCATTGCTTGAATATCGGTGCTCGTCTTGCTCTCAAAGAGTTTTTCAAACTCAGGCACCGCTTCCAACAGGGTCTTGATCTTTTCCTTGTCATCAACCAGAGGTGAAGAGCGACGACGAGG
>CETY01082356.1_pt1 | contig 12926 bp, 4 predicted proteins | sample 361551 | NCBI WGS metagenome assembly CETY01 (sample SAMEA2623135, study PRJEB7988) | marine metagenome | biome: marine biome (ENVO:00000447); feature: deep chlorophyll maximum layer (ENVO:xxxxxxxx); material: "saline water (ENVO:00002010), including plankton (ENVO:xxxxxxxx)" | depth 45 m | reverse complement strand
TGACAGTTTGTTAAAGTGGCACAGTGTTATGCTGGTTTATCTGGTATAAGGTTATCGTATGGTATACCACCAGCAGGTGTAACAACCTGAACATGAATGAAATAATCCTGATCAGCAAGGTCAGATGATAATGGTATCCAATCTTGCATTGTATCAATCGCTACTGCCTGACTATCAAATTCGTAGATAGTATAGTGCTCACCAAATACTTCACCAATCTCATCGGTTGGTATACTATCCTCATAATATGTTTTAACTGTGGCTTGTTTGGTAGCATCCAAGGTAGACCATTTAATATTATTAATGATAGCAATAAATTTATTCTTTGATTCAGCAGCATACTTAGCGAGTTCATATACTCGTTGTGCATTTAATGATACTAGCATTATAATTCTCCCTTTTCAATCTTATCTAGTAGATCTTCAATGAAGTCTCTATTTACCTTAGCATTGTTAGCGTTCACTTCATCTACTACCTTATCAGTTGCTTCAGCATTATTAGGATTAGTAAATGATTTGTGGAATGGACTTACCATCACTCTTTGTGTTTCAATGCCACTGATAGGTGCAATGACAGATGTTCTTGCAGCAATATACAATACCATTCTCTGTGCAAATGAATTCAATGTACTTGTAGTCATCTTCCAGAAATGATATGAACTATCAAGATAATCTTTATCTGTACCTTGTAATCCTATCTTATCAACAACTATTTGATCTACTGATAATGATTTTCTTTCATTATACTCATCAGGAGTAATAGGAAGAACTACATCAAATGGTGACGCAGCAGCTTGTAATGTAGGAAGATCTCTAATATATTGTCTATACTTTTTCCACAATAATTTATCTGCATCACTACAAGGTGAATCAGCCATTTGTGTGTAATCACTATCCTGTAGAAGAAATCTCCTAACAACCTTTACCTTGTCCCATGTTAATGAGTTAGTTCTAGCATACTCTGTTTGTACTGCTTTCTCATACGTATCTTCTTCTACCTCCCTAAACTCAACAAATTTCTCTTTTAATTTGTCTCTTAGGTCTGTTACATCATACTCTGCAACACCAGTTGGATCAAACTCGTATGCAACCCACGTATTTGTATTAGTTTTAAAGTTCTTTTTATACTTATTTCTTTGCACTAGAAATGTATCATCAAGTCTATAAACAAACATTTCAAGTTTATCCTTAGCACTATCCCATAAAGGATAGAGTAATGGACTGATATCTGATTCCCAATAACTATCAGTTATCTGTTTTTGAACGCCTTTGTACTGAATAGTTCTATCCAATGCATTCAAATAAATATCTACATTTTTAGTTGCCGTTGCCATTTTTAGAATGCTTTTATAAGGTATTTAGCTCTGTGGTATCTAGTTGCAAGAGGTATATTCTCTTCTGGTGTTGCTGTTGCACTAATTGATATTGGTGTTGATGAAGACAATGCAAATGTACCATCAGTAAATCTAATATTAGATTGTGAAGCAGTAACAGTCTTTCTAACAACATCTATACCAGTATCAGGTCCACATGTTCCTGTATTTCCTGGTATTTCAGAATTAGTAGATGGTGTGAATACTTGTGCTGTAACCTCACCATATTTAATACCAAATTCAGCAAGACCCCACACATCAGCACCATCATCATCCCAGTCACTACCAGAATTAGATGGTCTAACCTGACGTAATATTAAAAATACACTACTTTGTTTTATAGGATCATTATCACTAATAGTATAAGTATACTTTTTCCATCCTTGATCAGTTTCAGTGATACTAGCAATAACTTGTACTAAAGTATCATTAGGTGCGTCAAGATTGAGTTTATAGTATAATGCTAAGTCTTCCTCTGGTGTATCACCACCATTAGTACCATCACCTTTAATAATATAGAATACTAATTCTTCTGCTGAAATTAAATTAAATCCACCTAATTGTAGGTATCTATTACCTTCACCAACAAACTTAATAAATTTACTTGCTTGTGTTGAATGAGCAGGGAAAGTACCAGTTGCAGGAAGAACTGTAATTACATCGTCACTGGCACTGTGCCATATAGCACCACCACTAAGAGATGAAGTTGCAGGCCAAATTGGTGCATCAGGATAACCAGGAACTTCATAAACATTTCCTCTAGCTGCAGTATATCCAGTAGGAGCATTTTCACTTCCTTCAAGAATTTTTTCTGCATCTACTATTATATACCCTGCTGATCCAGATTGTGAGTTACCACCAGTTCCACCATTACCAACATTACCGAGACTAGCAACAATATCAGTTGCACCATCAACATCTTCAAATGCCCAAGAAATTAATAATGTAGCACCAGCTCCACCACCACCACCTGAAGGATCTAATTGGTTACCTTCATGATGAACTGTGAAGTTGACATATCCATTTCCAGTTGATCCAGCACTTTCAGTTGCGTTAGTAATATAATTGCTATTGTATGCAGATTGACCACCATAACCACCAGATCCTGATCCAGTATTAACGTGACCAGCACCAGCAACTCCAGAAGATCCACCAGATCCTGAGGTTCCAGCACCTGCTCCACCTCCACCTCCACCACCTGCTGTGCAACCACCTTCACCACCACCTGCACCAGAAGCGAATCCAATAGATTGAGTAGACAATAATGCTTGTGCAGGGGGATTACCTGGTCCACCAGTCCAACACTTATCGTAGATTGAACCACCATTGAATCCACCGCCTCCTCCTCCACCGCCACCGCCACCAGCAGCACCAAGAATATATCCACCTCCAGCTAAGACTGAAGTTGCTCCTCCACCAGCACCAGCAGCAGAACCATTACCCCATGCTCCACTACCACCATATCCACCAGATGAAGCACCAGTACCTACATTATTATTTCTTGGTTCACCAGTTGTTCCCTCTGTATTATTATATCCATTTCCACCAGCAGAACCAATAGTGAATGTAAAACTATTACTATTAGATGTTCTACCTGTTACTCGTCTACCTTGTCCACCAGTACCACCTACACCAGTTTGTGTAGATCCTGAACTGTTAAGATATGACTGAGTTTGACAACCTGCTCTTCTTTGAGAGTTACCATCACCACCTGCACCACCTGATGCATCAATATCAATATAAACAACAGCAGAACCAGCAGGAACTGATGGATCAGTAGCAGCATTAAATGCTCCATTAGAAGTAAAGTTTCTTTGGAAACTACCTAAATTAGGTGTTGTACTATATGCACCATTACCACCAGCACCAACTAATATAGCATTACCTTGAGTGTATCCTATTCCACCCTGAGGAGTTGACTGATCAGGAGAACCTCCATTAGCACCATCATTACCAACCAATTGAGTGTTAATACTAAAGTTTGGATCACTAACCAATGCAGAAGGAACTAAGAATCCTCCACCAGCACCACCAGCACCACCTGAACTACCAGCAGTACCACCTGTACCACCATAAGCATATATTGTATATTGTGATTTTACTCCATTAATAATATAGTCAAAGGTTACAGATGCATTTCCACCAGTTCCACCATTTCCTTGTGAACCACCACCTCCACCACCAGGTGCAGTCATTTGTATGCTATATCTTCTTACCTTATCAGTTCCACTTGCAAGACTCTTAGTAATAGTTCCTGAACTTGTTAGTACCGCTTCATATCCTGGAACTGATTCATAATCATCAGGTGATTGTGATACTATTGGTTTACCACCTATTCTAGTTTGATCATCAACTACCCAAACCTTAGGATCTGGTATTGATGTAACATCAGTGAAATAACCTGCTGCTTCTCTAACTTTACCAGTGGCATCACCAGTACCAGCAACAGGTGCATTACTATATGGTTCTACTTTAAATGTATTTGTATTATATCCTTCAGCAATAATTTGATGTGTACCATTATATCCTGTACCAACATCCAAGAATGTTATCCAATCACCAACAGCAAATCCGTGATCTAGTGCAGTAACACATGTAATTTTAGTACCATCACTTTCTACACTATTAATAGCGATAGATGGTGCTTCAGTAATCTTATAATTTAAACAACCACCACTTGAACCAGTTACATCTTCAGCATCACTAGGGAATGTTCTACCATCACCCCAAATAACTCTGACTCCACCATCACCACCTTTTCCACCAGCAGAAGTGTATCCACTACCTCCACCACCACCAACTTCTCCACCAAATCCACCAGTCATAGGTGTAAATGTTCCTGCACCACCAGGATTATAATTTTGTGGTGTCTGATCAAATGCATTCAATGGGTATTGTCTACCTGTTCCACCCCACATAATTCTTACAGCACCATCTCCTCCATCACCACCAGCGAGGTTATATCCAGCTCCACCTCCACCACCATTATCTCCACCATCACCACCAGCATATGATGTCCATCCAGCAGCACCAACAGCATCAGCTGATGTCTGTAATTTATTTCCTGTGTTACCTGTAGAATGAACAGACCAAGCAATACCAGCAGGATTTAGAGACCAAGCATCAGCATTACCTGTATTCTTACATGTAAATCCTATGGTATGATCACCAGCAGTAACGTTACCAAGATCATATATTACACTTGGATCGCCAAAGAAAGTACTAACAATGCTTGGTTGACCAGCAACATAAGATTGTGTTGTTACATCTTGAGTATCTGTTGATGGGAATGTTCTACCTGATCCCCAAATAATTCTTACCGCACCCATACCACCAGCACCACCTTCATATGGTGAACTTCCACCATATCCAGCACCACCACCTCCACCATATCCACCGCCAGGTCCACCAGCGACTGATCCATATGATGTACCAGTTCCAGGATTATAATTTTGTGGTGTTTGATCAGTAGTTAATGTACTAGGGAATGATCTACCTGTTCCCCACATAATTCTTACAGCACCGTCACCACCATCTCCACCAATATATCCAGCACCAGCAGGTACTCCACCACCAATATTACATGCACCACCTCCACCACCGATAGCACCACCATTACCACCATCAAAATCAGTATGAGTACTAAAAGGACCACTAGCCATGTCAAGTGAGTCAAGGATCATAGATCCCCACTTGTCATTTGGATTTGTATATATTATCCACGCAAGACCACAAGGGTTGGGACCATTCCAAGCACCAGTACCAGTGTTAGTCAAAGTACCAAGTATATAATGTCTACCAGCAGTAAGAGTTCCTAAGTTATATGTTACTCTACCATCAGTAGCTTGTTGCAACTGATTGGTAAGAGACCATTGTATACCAGAGTAACCAACATTAGTTGTAACTTTACCAACACCTATAGTACATTGATCATCAACCTGCACATCAAGATATACTTGATTTAATGTACTTGGAACATCAAATATTTTACCCCAAGGATCAGCAACTCCATTCCAAGGATAAGGATCATTAAGATTATTTGGCTTTGCTCTACATACAGCCCAATCATTCATGAACTGAGACCAATAGTTAGTAGAACCCCATGAACCATCAGTAGGCCATGGACCTGAACGTTCCCAGTGACTAGCACTTAGATAAGGCATACCACTTGGACTATCTTCTCCGTCAGAACCACCTGATCCACCAGTACCACCTTCTACCCTTCTACCATAATTTGTTGATATACATGAATAGGAAGTAACATTTTGATTTCCACTAGCACCTTGACCATATATTCCTACTCCTCCACCACCAGCACCACCAAAATTACAAGCACTACCTGCACCTGTGCCACCACCTCCACCAGTATTTCCAGCAGAATATCCACCTGCACCACCTCCACCTTGATAGGCAGAAACTGTATCTCCATTATCACCACCTTGACCTACATAACCACCACCAGTTGTGATTGAACCACTTGCCCATCCACCACCACCACCTCTACACGTGGTTATATCAATAAAATAACTATCTCCACCTCTATTCGCATTAGTAGAACTACCAGAAGATGATCCAGCACCACCAGCACCAACGACCACAGTATACGTCTGTCCTGGTGTGACTTGAATCGCATTACGCCAAGCTAATCCACCACCACCACCTGAACCATTCTGAACACCACCAGCACCAGCACCAACTGCTACACTAGAAACTTCAGTAACTCCAGTAGGTGCTGTCCATGTATATGTACCTGGCGTTGTCCATTCTGCTTGACCAACAGCAGGAGTTGGAGTAGCACCACCTGATGAAGAAGGAGATGTAATTGAAGTACCAGCAGTACCACCTGATCCACCTTGTCCACCACCCATTGCTGAACTTGCTGAGTTTTGTACAACTGGACTACCACCAGCACCTGAACTTCCTTGACCATATATTCCTACACCACCACCACCTGATCCAGCACCTGTGCCAGTTACAGTAGTTGAACTACCAACTCCACCACCACCGCCTTGTCCAGTAGCATTAGAAGCAGATCCACCTGATCCTGAATATCCAGCGGCTCCACCACCACCTCCAGCAGAACCTTTTCCACCACCTACACCTCCTCCATCACCGACATAGGTTCCACCAACACCATTATTACCACCACCACCTTTTACTGTGGTAGCATTAATGAAATAACTATCTCCACCAACATTACCTTGTGATCCTGTTGTTCCTGATCCAGCTTGTCCAACGACTACTGTATATGACTGACCTGGAACGACTGTTACACTATTCTTATATCCTAGGCCACCACCGCCTCCACCAGAGTTATCATTACCACCACCTTGACCAGCACCAACCGCTACAACTGCTACTGATGTCACACCAGCAGGTGCTGTCCAATTCTGTGAACCTGCTGTTGTAAATTCTGCCTGACCTCTTGCTTCTACTCCACCACCACCAAGGGCAACACCATCCCAACTAACAGTTCCTTCATTATCACATTGTACTTCAATACTAAGATTTCCACTCTGAGCAACATTAAAAGTATGACTATTACCTTGTATTGCATTACGATATGGATCAGTAGCATTATTAGCTGGTATTGATTTATAAATGGCGTAATCATTCATGAAAGTAGACCAGAAAGACCAATTACTTCCAGTATCGTTACTTAATACCCATGAATCTGATAAAGTTGGTGAAGTTGCATTACCTCCAGTATTACCTCCAGATCCAGCACCACCACCCAACATCATAGCATTCTGTGTTGATGTAGTAGGTGGATTGCCAGCAGAACCACTAGCACCGATACCAGTTATACCAACACCACCACCTCCAGCACCACCACCAACTGCTCCAGTAAATGCGGATCCAGCACCAGCACCACCACCTGATCCATCTACTACTGTTCCACCACCACCATTTCCAGAATATCCAGCAGCACCACCACCAGATCCATATTGTGTTTTAGCACCACCAACACCACCACCTGCACCAGCATAAGTACCACCTGTACCATTTGCTGTTCCACCTCCACCTTTTACTGTGTTAGTATCAATAAAATAACTATCTCCACCAGCAGCACCAAGAGTATTAACTGATCCAGCACCACCAGAACCGACTATCACTTGGTAGGTATTACCAGGAGTCACAGATATTGAGTTTTTATATCCTAGTCCACCACCAGCACCACCATTACTTTGTTGTCCACCGCCTGATCCTCCACCAACTGCTACTACGTCTACCTCAGTAACACCAGCTGGTGCTACCCAATCAAATGTACCAGCAGTTGTAAATGCTTGTTGTCCTATTGCAGCAGTTGGATTAGTAGCATTTTGTTCTGATGGTGCAATAGTATTACCACCATTTGTACCACCTGATCCACCTCTACCACCCTGCATTATCCCACCTTGTGTGGATTGTGTACTAGGGGATCCATCAGAACCAGTAGATCCTTGTCCTTTAAGACCTACTCCACCACCACCTGCACCACCTCCAGTGACATCTGTATCAGTTCCTACTCCACCACCACCTTGGTTAAGAGCATATCCACCAGCTCCACCTCCACCACCATTAGCAGAAGATGGATCTCCATTACCACCACCATCACCAACAAATGTTCCATAACTAGATGAATCACCAGCAGTTGATGTACCACCACCTTTACCTAAGCATGTGGTACTATCAATGAAATAACTATCTTGTCCTGGATGATCACCAGTAGAAGCAGCACCACCAGTTGCACCAGCACCTACAAATAAATTATACGTCTGACCTGGAACGACAGTGATATTGTTGGTATATCCTAAACCAGCACCACCACCACCTTTTGTTCCACCTGCACCACCTGCACCACCACCAACTGTTACTACACAAACAGAAGTAACATCTGTTGGTGCAGTCCATGTATGACTACCTGGCGTTGTCCATGATTCTTGTCCTATAGTTCCAGCAGAACTAGCACTGTAGTCACCAATACCAGCAATATTACCATAGGTTGCAGTAGAAGAGTTTGTTGGTCTATATGATGTTAGACCATGAGAATGACCTAACGCAATCTCATCTGATGTGCCTGGTATGAATGTTGATACAGTACCTTTAATATTACGATATGAAGTAGTGAATCTATCAAGACCACCTAACGATACTTCATTCTGCTCATCTACTTCACTACGAAGAATTTGATGATCATGTGTTGCTGGTCTATTGAAAACATAGTCTTGTATAGGTCCGACAACAAATTTCTTTTCACCAGTTAAATATGCTTGAACTTGAGTCTGTATATCACTATAACCTGATGTTACAACATCACTAATAGTAAAGAACTCTGCTGGATCATCTATTGTAGTGGTTGGTATATACCATTTACCACCGATATCACCAACTTTTACTGTTGCACGTGCTTCTACAAGTGGAGTACCTGCACCCTCAACACCTTCACCATATCCAATTAACTTCCTGTCTCTATAATCTGGTACTCTAAATGTTCCTAATACATATGGATAATCTGTTTGACTATATGCTTTTCTAATTCTTGCCTTAGGATGTCCTGTTACATTTCCTTGTGCATCCTTAGTATATGGACCAAGAGTACCCCACTCTATGTTAAAAATATTATCAGTTACATTACTAGTTACACCAGTTATGGTAAGATTATTAGTGTAATTAGGATTACCACTATACGTTGGTATCAACGAACCATTACCTGCGGTAAAATCTATACTCTGTATTAGATCCTGTCCATTTGACAGTTTAGCAATAACATTAAATCTATAAAGATGTTTCTCACCTCCCTCTGGTTGTGGTCCTGAGTATCCACTATCTCTAATCCACGAAGCAGGAGTACCTGCTGGTGGTTGAACAGATGATTGTGATACTGTATTGGGTTGTATAACTGCACCAGTTGGCAATACAGCATTACTTTGCAAAGTCGTAACACTAGCAGGAATACCTGTTACATGCCATTGCACCATATCTTGCAATGACATATTCTGAAGATATATTTCATAAGAATCAATATCAACACCATCAGGCATTCCAGTTAAATTACCCCAATTAAATTCAGGACTATAATTTAATGCGTTTGGTTCGTATGAAGTATACCCACTAAGGTATGGTAATCCAGTCTGAGCATTGATTGATCCTGGCACAGCTTCAGGAACAGTACCATAATATTCTATTGGTAAAATATAATATTGATCTGTACCAGATGGTACAATAAGAGTTCCAGAACTGATAGTCCAATTAACCTGTACAGTCGTTGTTACTACAGTCGTAGTATTTGATATTGCTTGGTTAACTAATATTCTATGTACTGTAGTATCTTGTCTTGTTGAAAGATTTTGATATGTTGGATTATACTCTAGATAATAATCTTTATCTGCTTCAAATATATTAGTAGCACCAGCAGGGAAAGATCCAAGAGAACCAACAAACCTTAATCTTGACTCATGTGGTATTGCACGTTGCTTGATAGCAGTTGATGATCCTGGTGGTGTATATTCATACTTATATACTTCTGCATATATGTCAGTACCATCAATAAATGTTCTAAAAATAGAACCTGATTCACCAGTAGCAGTAAAAGTATATGAGTTTGAATCAATTAACTCTGATGGTGTTAGATACTCATTACCAACTATTTCATATAGTAAGGGATAGTCTCTAATATTATATGATGTTCCATCACAATATAAGTACCCTCTATTAGCATAATGAGGTGCTTCAATTGTTCCTATATTGTCACTATAATCGTTAACCAATACTGGCACGATAGCACCAACTGTGCCATAAGACCCTGCCTTATCGCTATACCAGTTTGGAGTTTCAGTGACACCCGTTACATTCCCTGATGTATCAAATGTATTTCCTTGCTTATATGTCGCCATCAGATCTTAATAAAATACTCTGTTACAACGTATGGTTGTATATATTTATCTGCTTTTGGAGCATCGTTTGTTGCTAAAGTGATTTTAGACACAAGACCAGCATCTGCTCTAGCAGTAGATGCTCTTGTATTCATAACAAAAGTATGGGCAATATCAGAATTGAAGTCTAATCTATGTCTGTGATTACCATCATTTCCCCACTCACCTGTTAAACTATGAACATTACTAACAGCAGCATAACCAACTTGATAAGCATCATCCAATGGAGCCATTGGTAAATTTATATCACCTTGTAGATCAGTTGGTAGTCCTGCTTCCAGTGTAGTCCATCCATCATTTCCAGGACCATTCTTAACATCTTCTATGGTTGAACCATTAATACCACCAGGACATCCAAAAATTTGAATAGGAGAAGTACAAACACATGAGTGTGTATAAGTACGAGGATATGTTACAGCACCCCATGTTGTATCACCATATCCAGGAAAAGGTGGAACGTTACCATGATTACAACCATTATTTCCAGCACGTACATGCCACCTATCTATAGGAACATTATCACATGTTGTACTGTCTGGCCATAAACACAATCCTTGTTGAATAAAATTAGAACAAGAATTCCAACACGCACCGTATTGATCTTCATATGAAGTAGGTTCCACATTCCTACCACCTGATCCAGGTGCTACAACACCAGTATAATACCAGTAACATAAATCCTGTTTAGCATACTCCCACCACTTACATACATTCAATGTACTTTTGGTTCTAACTGAGTTTATTTGTCTAGAACTAAAATGATTTCCACCTGCATCTACTTGTCTTGCTCTTTGAGTATTAGTTCTATGCATATGTGGTTGAAATCCATTTGCAGGAACTTCAGCATAGAATGTATATGAACCTGTCTCAACAGCAAAGGATGGTTCTCCTCTTAATTCCTGTGTTTGAGGTGGAATATAAAATGATCCATTATAATTCAATGTAAATGGAGTATCAACATTCAACAATACATCTAATTGAACACCAGATTTTACTTGCTCATTGCCAGCAGAATCTGTTACAGTAAGATCATTAAAAGTACCAATGTTGGATGATGTAGTTGCTCTAATATGTTTACTTCTTAAATCTGGTAGTTGGAATTGATCATCCGATAATGTTTGAGATGTTTTTTTAAATTTAGATGTTTCACCTGTACCCAATACAACTGCTAACATTGGATAGTCTTCATTAGTTAAAACTCTACCATCACACCTCATATACCCTGCTGGTAGTTTTGCTCTAGCAACAGACTGTGCTGGATCTTCTGTGTTAACTTCAACTGGAAAAGATATAATAGTACCAGTTAATGATCCATGTATTCCTTTTTGTTTATTATAGAATACTGCCATTACCAAGCCCTCATCATATAAATCATTGTTTGTGAGGGTGTATTTGGATTAATAGTTACTGTCATTGCACTATCAACCGATACTGGCGATGTTGTTCCTGTTGACACATTGTTAACTAAAGTAGTTGTTGATATTCCTAAACTTCCTTTAGTCATTGATATCTCCATAGCATCATGTCTGTGAGATCTTAAAGCAGCACTTGCAAATCTTTCTGCATCATGATTAAGTGTAGTAGTAAATGTATTACCAGTATTCACAGCAGGAGCAAAAGGTCCATTAGTATTTATAGGTTGAGATTGAGTAGCAGGATCATATACCATATCCTCAATATAATCATCACCCATATCAGCACCTCTATGAACATCAGGTATGTCTGGAGAAGCATAATAGTTTCTCTGACCACTATATCTTCCTGGTGGTGGAAATGATCCAGTTAAAGCATCTACAGCAACGTCTGTAACACCACTATAATCATCACTATAAGCTGATACTAATGTATGTGCTTGAGGTATAGTTCTTGTTTGAGCAGGGGTTCCAGGATAGACGTTTGTATCTGGTAATTTAGTCTTGTTAATTTGTACTATTTGACTCGTTTCTCCACCTATATGAGAATTTTCAGTTACACCATCATACCAAGTAACTCTTGCTACACCAGGAGTAGAAAAAGCATGTGGTGCATCAGCATTATTTTTCTGACCAACTGGTGCTACTGAAACAATATTAGATTGATCGGGTAATGCTCTACCTGGAACAAATTCTAATACAGGAGATGCTTGTGGAAATGCACTATAGAATTGATCAAAAGAATCATCACTCATTGGTCTGTGACTATGAGCTGGTGTATGATCAATACCTAATTTTCTAGGAACAGTATACACACTTGTAAAATATACTGGATCTTCCATGAGTAAACCAGTTATCCTACCTGAAAGAGTATTTGATGGTTCAATATCAAATATAAGATCTATACCACTTCTAACTAATGTTGGTGCTTGAGTTCCTTCCATACCATTAGTACTAAGATAATTACCAACAACAATTAAATCATCATTGGATAATCTAGTTGACTCAATGTCAATCAATGCAATCTGATTTAGATTAGGTAAATCAAATTGATCAACATGTTTAGTATCATCATGATCGGGGTGTCCGATAGGTGGATTATATGGAAAATCATTTACTATTCCTAAATTAACACCAAGTACTTGACTAACATTGTCTGGAAATGGTCCATATGTATTCTTGATTACCCTAGCAAGAAGAGGATAATCACGAGCATATAAACCTTTT
>CETY01009557.1_pt1 | contig 12971 bp, 10 predicted proteins | sample 361551 | NCBI WGS metagenome assembly CETY01 (sample SAMEA2623135, study PRJEB7988) | marine metagenome | biome: marine biome (ENVO:00000447); feature: deep chlorophyll maximum layer (ENVO:xxxxxxxx); material: "saline water (ENVO:00002010), including plankton (ENVO:xxxxxxxx)" | depth 45 m | reverse complement strand
CCTAAAATACTCATATTGTCAGTATTCATAACACCATGGCTAAAGCCGCAGGCTTGCCACTGAGCTATCATGCAGGCTGTTTGTTCAACAACTGATTTAAAGAATTCTTCGTATATATTTTTTGTTCTTGAAAAGTAAGAAGGATAGTTATTTATACAAAAGTCAGCCAAAACTTTTACATACTCAGGTTTATTGTTGTAATGAAAGTATTCAAAATTACCAAATCTAACGTGTGTTTTGGCTGTTCTTGCAAGCATTGCTGCTGTTTCACTTTTTTCCCTGATGACCATTTCATCACTACCAATAATCATTAAAGCTCTTGAAGTTGGGATCGATAATGCATTTATTGCCTCGCCGCATAAATACTCTCTGATAACAGATCTTAAAACAGCTCGCCCATCTCCAAATCTAGAGTAGGGAGTTTTGCCGGCACCCTTGAGATGAATATCGATCAAACCTTCTGATGACTCTATTTCCCCAAGCAATAATCCTCTGCCATCTCCTAATTGTTCTACATATTGCCCAAATTGATGACCAGCATAAGCCATTGATAAGGGCTTTAGATTTTCAATTGATGACAAGCCGTTAAAAATATCTAAAAGTTCTTGTTGCTCAATTTTTTCAAAGCCTAATTCTTGTTTTAGTGGTGCATTTTCAATGACGAGCAATGGATTATCAAAGCCCTGCCAGTTTTGTAGGTTATAAAATTCTTCAGGAAGCTCAGCATAGGCATGAGGTTTTATAGAAGCCATTTATCCTTTTGCAATTTGAATCAAATGACTTACATGCTCATCTTTTGAATGATCAGTACCTAAATGTTCGACTTCATTCCACATTGCTGCACTGCAGATTGGACCAAGGTCATCCTTCAAGCTGTTAGCTACTTCTTCGCCAGTGCCACAGAATCCTAACGTTTCAACCATATCATCCGTGACTAAAGCAAACATTTCTTCCCATTTTCCTTCTACAGATAATTTATGCAAAGCTTCATTGATATCTCCCCAGCCATGAAAATCTAGAGCAGGTCTATAGGTTCTTGTTGATGCATAAAAACTAATCCTTGCAGCAACATTCCTCTTAGCTGTTTTAAGATCTTCCTCTGTTTCACCAGTGGCAATAAATCCACCCCAAAGTAATTCACATTCTTTGGGATCTCTACCGGATTTTTTTGCACCTTCAATCACTGCTGGCAAAATAATGTCATTGATATATTTTGGAGAGCACATAGGATGAAGCAATAATCCATCAGCTACTTCGCCGGCAACTCTTGCCATCCCAGGCCCAAGTCCGGAAACATAAATAGGAGGCACATCACAATCCATTGGAGGAGGTGTAAACATTGGAGTCATGAGAGTGTGAGTATAGTGCTCACCTTGAAAGTCTAGTTTTTCTCCAGTTTTCCATGTATGCCAAATTGCTTTGACGGCAAGGATATACTCACGCATTCTTGGCGCAGGAGGAGACCAGGGCACACTGAACCTTCTTTCATTATGACCTTTGACCTGGGTGCCTAAGCCAAGTTGGAAACGACCGTCGCTAAATGATTGGAGGTCCCAGCCCATGTTTGCAACAGTCATTGGACTTCTTGGAAAAGCTATAGCTAATCCAGTCCTTACGATCATTTTCTTTGAATGCTCTAATCCAAGCAGGACGGGAAGAAAAGGTTCGTTATTTAACTCTCCAGAAACTAGCGCATCATAACCAAGAGATTCAGCATGCTTCACTATCTCAACTGTATTTTTTGATAAACCAGGTATATAAGTTTCTATTCGCATATTTATTTTATCTTTAGTTTTGAGTTTGCAAGGTTTTGAGCCCATTGATAATTAGGCTTGCCTGATGGAGCTCTTTCTATTAAATCGGAAAAAACTATTTCTTTTGGCATTTTGTAACTGGCGATATATTTTGAGGCACTTTCTTTTATTTCTTCAACAGATAGATCAACTATTTCTCTTCTTTGAATTACAGCAACTACTTTTTGTCCCCATGTTTCATCCTTCACTCCAACAACGAGGCAATCAAAAATATTTGGATGTGCTTTAAGAGCCATTTCAACTTCTTCAGGGAATATTTTTTCTCCACCAGAATTAATTGAAACACTTCCTCTGCCCAACAAGGTCATTTGACCATCTTTTTCATATTTAGCCATATCTCCAGGTATTGAATACCTCTCACCACTAACCTCAATAAAAGTTTTTTCAGATTTTTCTTTATCTTTATAATAGGCAACGGGCACATGACCTTTCCTTGCCAAATACCCAATTGTTTCTGTGTCACTAGGTTGAATTATTTCTAAAGTCTCAAGATTTAAAATTTCACTAAAATTAGGTTTTGTAAATTTTGGGCCCCCGCCAGAGTCTTTTAATTTTCCATCCTTTGTATGAATATTCACACCTGTTGCTCCAGTTTCAGAAGATCCAACAGCATCTATAAGAAAAAGATTAGGAAGATATTCCAGGATGGTATCTTTGATGGAGGCGCTAAAAACAGAGGCAGTGCTTGCCAGTACAAATAATGATGATAAATCTAAACCTTTCTCCAATGCAGAGGGAAGTGCGTCACAAAGCGGCCTTCCCATAGCATCACCTGTGATAGTTAGATTCATTACTTTTTCTTTAGCAATAATTTCCCAAATATAATCCGCATCAAATGATATTTGATCATTAATAATAAATTTCCATCCTGAAAAGAAAGCATTAAAAGATTGCCATTGAGCAGCGCCATGCATCAATGGAGCTAACGCAAGAGCAGTTGTTTGCTCTTGCAAGCATTTATCTGCAAAGGCCTCGGGCGTAGGATACTTTTCTCCTGTTACCGCATCTATGCCTCCTCCAAGAGTCATTAAGACATCTTCCATGCGCCATACCACGCCCTTTGGCATTCCAGTGGTACCGCCTGTATAGAGTATGTATTTATCATCACCTGATCTTTCAACACTTAACCTAGAGCTATCTTCATTTGAAATCAAAGCTTCAAAATCATAACTTCCTTCAATTACGTCTCCAGAATCGGAACCATCATTAATAGAAATAAAATCTTTCAATACAGGAAGATCATTTTTAATATTATTGAGTTTAGTACCAAACTGTTTGTGATAAAAAACAGCTTCCAAATCAGCATTATCAATTAGATATTTGAGCTCCTCTTCAACATATCTATAGTTAATATTTATGGGAATAGCGCATAATTTATATGCCCCGAGCATGACCTCTAGCCACTCTATGCAATTAAAAGCATAAATTCCTATATGACTACCTTTTTTTATCCCTAGTTTTTTTAAGGCATTTGCTGCTTTATTAGTTCTCGCATCTAGCTCTTGATAAGTTAAACGAGTAGACCCCAGAACAACTGCTTCTCTATCAGGAATCCTGTCTACAACTCCTTCAAATATGTCAGCAGCATTAAATTCCATTAGACGTTTGCGGAATGATTTTCCCAGTAGGGATCCCTTAACCTTCTTTTATAAAGCTTGCCATTCTCATCTCTGGGAAGTTTTTTAATAAAATCTATGCTTCTCGGAAGCTTCATTTTTGCAAGATTTTCCTGAGCAAACTTCATTAATTCAGCAAGCAACTCATCTGAAGAGTGATGATTCTTGTTAAGTTCTATAACTGCTTTCACTTCTTCCCCCCATTCTTCATTGGGAATTCCAAATACTGCAACATCTGCAACAGCAGGGTGCATGAGAAATGCACTCTCAATCTCAGCTGGGTATATATTGGCTCCACCTGAAATAATCATATCTATCTTTCTATCACATAAAAATAAATACCCTTCTTCATTCAAATACCCTATATCACCAACTGTAAAATAAACCTGATCATCTAAAATCAGTCTCTCTTTTTTTGTTTTTGCTTGATCACCTTTGTACTCAAATTTTGTTGCTTCACCAAGTTTCATGAAGACTGTACCTTGATTATTTGGCGAGGCTTCGGTTTCATCATCGTTAATAATTTTTATTTCTGCGCCTGGCCATGCTTTGCCAACAGTCCCAGGAAACTGAGACCATGAGCTAGCATCGACAACTGTTCCGCCGCCCTCTGTGGCAGCATAATATTCCCATATGGAATTTCCCCACCATTCAATCATTGCTTGCTTGGTATGAATTGGGCAGGGTGCAGCAGCATGAATCATTGCCCGAGTTGATGAGCAATCGTATTTTGCTCTTATTTCATCGGGAAGCTGCAACAATCTATGAAATTGAGTTGGAACCATATGACTTGTTGTAACTTTATATTTATCAATAAAGTAAAGCATTTGCTCCGCATCAAATTTTTCCATCAACACAACAGAATGCCCGTAATGTAATGCTGCCGTGGAGTGAACCAAGACAGCAGTGTGATATAGAGGCGATCCAACTATGTGAACATTCTTTTCTTGCGGTTGAATTTCAAAGAAGCTAAGTATCATTGCAAACATGCTTAAAACATCATCAGGATCTCCAGGAATTAATGCACGTTTTACACCTTTAGGTTTTCCTGTTGTACCAGATGTATAGTTCATAACTTGACCTGCAGTTCTTTCTTCTGGGTTAGTAATTGGTTGCGAGCTTATAAATTCATCTATGTGAGTAAAGCCACTCATTTGGGTTGTACTTATACATCCTTGCTCTGGAAAATTAATAGCTGAAACTGCTTTTTGACAAGCCTCTTCCATGGCAGGCACTTCACCAGACGCAATGAATGCTTTCGCTCCTGAATCTTCAAGAATATATGCTATTTCTGGTCCGGCTAGATGCCAATTAATTGGTACCATATAAAAACCAGATTGTGCGCAAGCCAAATAAGCTATGTAGTATTCAACTGAGTTGGGTAAAACAGTTGCCACCACATCGCCACTCTTAACCCCAAATTCTCTTAATGCATGCGTTAATTGGTTAGTTTTTGCTAATAGTTCACCTCTTGTCCAAATCTTTTCAGATGGTTCAACTATAGCAATTTCATCTGGGTGCGAATTCGCAAATCTATAAAAACCTAATTCACTCATTTATCTCTCTTGTATATTTATTAATCTAATAATTCTAACTTTCGTAAACGATTAATGTAACCTAATAATATAAATTTCTATGTAATAATGACTCCCAAATGGACAGCCTGTTTAGCAATTTAAATCAAGAAACTTTATGGTTATTGGTTGTTTTCTACGATTTATCATTGGCTATCTTTCTCTATAGATTCTTTGGTAAGTATGGTTTGTATTGTGCTGTAATCCTTGGAATAGTTCTCGGTAACCTTCAAGGCGGAAAAGTTAGCGAATTAACTCTATTTGGAATGCAGTTTAATGTCAGCATGGGGGCAATTTTATATTCAGGCATTTACTTTGCCACAGATCTTTTGAACGAGAAATTTGGGAAGGATGAGGCTAATCGAGCAGTAATGCTTGGATTTGTTGCAAACATAGCAGTAATGCTGACCTTGGTGCTTAGCACAAAGTTTCTGCCCTCTGATTTAACTGGATCGGCGGCAGAAGTCCATGATGCTATTTCAGTTCTGGCGTACTATTCACCTATTTTTATTATTGGCTCTTTAACTGCATACCTTGTTAGTCAAAGATTTGACGTATGGTTTTTCCATTATTTAAAAAACTTAACGAATGGAAAAAAACTATGGCTTCGAAACAATCTCTCCACCATGGCATCCCAATTATTAGATACCTTGATATATCAATTTACCTGGGTTCTTGCAACAGATTTAACATTCAGCCAAGCCTTTGCCATCTCTCTGGCAAAATACGTTATTAAGGTCTTAATAGCGCTCATAGATACTATTTTTATATATTGGGTGAGAAATTGGGAAATTAAATCTTAGTTTAGAAAACGCTTGTATGGATTATACTTATAGCAACAAAAATTCTTATTAAACATATGCCTAATAAATCAAGAGAGGAGCTACAAAAAGAACTTTCACCCGAGTCTTATTATGTTACTCAGGAAAGTGGTACAGAGCGACCATTCACTGGTCAGTATTGGAATCACGTTGAGGACGGGGTATACACTTGTATTTGCTGTGGTGAGACGCTTTTTAAATCTGAAACAAAATTTGATGCAGGCTGTGGATGGCCTAGTTTTTATCAAGCTGCTAATAACGATAAAATTAATGAATTAGAGGATTATTCTCTCTCAAGAGTCAGAACTGAGATTAGATGTTCAAAGTGTGATGCGCATCTTGGCCATGTTTTTACAGATGGCCCCCAACCAACAGGTTTGAGGTATTGTGTTAATTCAGCTGCTTTAGATTTTGAAAAAGAAACACCTTCAAAGTAAGTGACCGACAAAACTGCTTCTCAATTAAATATTTTTTCAACCATTAAAGTGGGTGGCTGGACATTTGTCTCGAGGGTAGCTGGTTTAATTAGAGATATCTTTACTACCAATCTTCTTGGAGCAAGTATTTTTCATGACATTTTTGTAGTTGTTCTAAAAATCCCAAATGTTTTTAGAAAGTTTTTTGCTGAAGGAGCATTCAGCCAAGCTTTTATTCCAATATATTCTGAGTATATAGCTAGTAAAGACGATATAGGTAGTCAAGACTTTTTAAATGCTTTATTTGGTATTTTGCTCTCAATACTCTTTATATTTACCGCTTTAGCTTTATTGTTTGCACCAATATTTATTTTAATCTTTGCTCCAGGCTTTTATTTTGATATACAAAAACAGGATTTAGCTGTCAGTCTTCTACGAATTATGTTCCCTTATCTTGCATTGATTTCTCTTGTTGCTTTTGCAGCGGGCATACAAAATTCTCACAATAAATTTTCTATCCCAGCAGTAACACCTTTAATTTTTAATTTAAGCTTAATTGGTTCAGCATGGCTAGTTGCTCCTAAAATAGAAATACCTGTGATGGCTCTTGCTTGGGGGGTTCTTCTAGCAGGATTTCTGCAATTACTTTTCCAGATAGCACCTCTAGCAACTATTAAAAAAATTCCTGTACCAAAAATTGATATTCAAAACTCTGGTGTCAAAAAATTCTTTATTCTAATTCTTCCTGCCATTGTTGCAGGAGGCGTAGCTCAAATTAACCTATTAATTGATACTATTTTTGCATCATTATTAATCACCGGAAGTCCAACGTGGCTATATGTATCAGATAGATTAATACAATTTCCAATGGGAATATTTGCCATTGCTATTGGGACGGTTCTCTTGCCCAGCCTATCAAAAGCTTATGCAAAAAAAGAAACCCAAGCTTTTACTGAGCAACTTGAGCATGCGTTTAAGTTAATTTTTTTCTTAGCAATCCCGTCATTGATTGGATTAATTTTATTTGCGTCTCCATTGCTAGCTACTATTTTTCAAAGAGGGGCTTTTTTATGGGTGGATGTACAACAGGCCAGTTTAAGCTTAATAGGTTTCGCATTTGGATTACCCTTTTTTATGGCCATGAAAGTTTTAGTACCAGCATTTTTTTCTAGGCAAAATACAAAGACTCCTATGTTGATAGCATTTTTAAGTTTATTGATTAATATAAGTCTGAACTATCTATTAGCATTTTATTTTGAATTTGGTCATCTAGGTTTAGCAATCGCAAGTTCTATTTCTGCAATAGTAAGTGTAATGATTTTAAGCCTTATTTTAAAAAAAGATGGATTGATTTCGTTTTCTGGAATTTTAAGCATTTTCTCTTTTAAGGTGTTGATAGCCAGCATTGCCTTGATATCTTTTTTGACACTTTTTAATCAATATTTTAACTTTGAACTATTTACCCAAGCTCAAAGGTTGTTTTATCTTACTGCTGCTGTCATTGGCTCTTTGACAATTTATTTTGGAGCAAGTTTTTTAATGGGAGTCAGGCCAGCTGATTTTAAATAATGTACTTAATTAGAGGAATAGGAAATATAGAAACTTTTCATAAGAAGTTTCCTAATCAGTTTATGAGTGGAACCATTGGTAATTTCGATGGATTGCATTTAGGGCATCAAGCAATCCTTCAGCAGGTAAAAGATAAAGCTCAAGAAAGCTCAAGCGCATCTTTAGTTTTTTTTACAGAGCCTCATGCTTCAGAGTATTTTGCAGCTAAAGATTTAAAATCTTCGCCACCTCCAAGGATCTGTCCATGGAGAGAAAAAGTGAAGCTCTTAAAAAATTTTGGAATAGACTTTGCTTTTTTTCTTCAATTCAACAAATCTCTCAAAACAATGACCCCGCAGACTTTTCTTGATGAAGTCTTGGCTCAGCTGAAATTAAAGCATTTAATCATTGGGGACGATTTTAGATTTGGAGCACAACGAGCAGGTGATTTTGAGCTACTAAAAAATTGGGGTAAAAGTAATGGCTCAGAGGTCATTGCCAACGAAACAGTTTTATTGGATGGATCTAGGGTGAGCTCTACAAGAATAAGAGAAGCTTTATTGAAAAGCGATTTTCAGCTGGCTAAGAAATTGTTAGGGCGGCCTTACACATTTTCAGGGAAAGTAGTGTATGGACAACAACTGGGCAGAACAATAGGTGTGCCCACTGCAAATCTTTGGATACCAAAGCAGAGACTTCCAATTGCGGGCGTCTATGCAGTGAAATGTTTATTAGGAGAAAAGTTATTGAATGGAATTGCAAACATGGGAATCAGACCAACTGTAGATGGTTCCAAGCCTGTTCTTGAAATCCATTTATTTAATTTTAATGAGTCTATTTATGGACAAAGATTGACTGTAGAATTCACAAATAAACTTCGTGATGAGAAGAAATTTGATAACATTGATTTTTTAAAAGAACAAATTCTTCTAGATATATCTCAAGCTAAACTAATACTGGAATAATTCTCTATGAGTAAAGAATATCGGGATACCCTAAATCTCCCTCAAACTGATCTAGCCATGAAAGCCGGCTTGCCAAGAAAAGAACCAGAGATTCTTGAATTTTGGCACTCCATCAATCTCTATCAAAAAATAAGAGAGCAGAATTATGGCAAAGAGCAGTTTATTCTTCATGATGGGCCTCCATATGCAAATGGAGATATTCATTTGGGCCATGCAGTAAACAAAACGCTTAAAGACATCACAATTAAATTTCAAAGTATTATAGGAAAAGATGCTCCATATGTTCCAGGTTGGGATTGCCATGGCTTGCCTATTGAACTAAATGTTGAAAAGAAGCATGGCAAAGGCAGCGATCTTGTCAGAGATAAAAAATTATTTATCAATGCTTGTCGAGAATATGCACAAACTCAAGTTGAAAAGCAAAGAGAGGATTTTATTCGCTTGGGCGTTTTAGGAGACTGGGAAAATCCATACCTCTCATTAAATAAAAGTTTTGAGGCTGATACTGTTCGCGCATTAGGTAGGATTATTGCTAATGGGCATTTAGAAAAAGGTGAGAAGCCTGTGCATTTTTGTATGGACTGTAGATCTGCATTAGCAGAGGCTGAGGTAGAGTATATGGACAAAAGCTCACATTCAATTGATGTTAAATTCAAGGTTTTGTCTCAGTCCATAGATTCGCTTTGTTCATCATTCCAAATGGAAAGAATTGAAGAGATTTATTTTGTTATATGGACCACAACACCGTGGACGATTCCATCAAATGTAGCTGTCTGTATTAATGCAGATATTGAATATGTTTTGGCAAAAGGAAAAAGTGAATATTTTATAATTGCAAAAGATCTTTTAGAAGCATGCTCAGAAAGATGGGGTTTGAGCCTTGAAATTCTCGGATCTGCTCAAGGAAAAGATATTACAAATATCTCAATGGCCCATCCTTTGTATAAAAGAGAATCAAAACTTTTACATGGAGATCATGTTACTACAGAGAGTGGAACTGGATGCGTTCATACTGCACCAGCGCATGGGTTGGATGATTACTTCATCTGTATAAAGCACGGTCTTGAATCAGTAAAAGCTTTAGATAACCGTGGGCTTTTTAAAGAGGACTATGGGCCCTTAAGCGGGCTAAGCACTAAAAAGGGGGATCCTGTAGTGATCGATTTGTTAGAAGAGAGTCAGGCATTGCTGGCTCATAAACAATATGATCATTCATATCCCCACTGTTGGAGGCATAAAACACCAGTCATATTCATGTCAACGCCACAATGGTTCATTTCTATGAAAAAATCTGGTCTTAGCGATGGAGCAATTAATGCTATTAAAGATGTGAATTGGGAACCAAGCTGGGGAGAAGAAAGGATTCTATCAATGCTTGAGGACCGTCCCGATTGGTGTATTTCAAGGCAAAGAAATTGGGGTGTTCCAATTACTTTAATTATTCACAACCAAACTGGTGAAATCCATCCAAAGCAAAATCTTCTTTTTAATCAAATTGCAGATGTGATAGAGAAAGAAGGGATTGAGGGCTGGGATAATCTAAAGCTGGATACATTGATTGATGATGCTGAGTCTTATTCAAAAGTCCATGATACTTTGGATGTTTGGTTTGATTCAGGTGTAACCCATATGTGTGTTTTGGATAAGTTATATGGTGCAGACGTAGTTGCAGATCTTTATTTAGAGGGATCAGATCAACATAGGGGCTGGTTTCAGTCATCTTTATTGACTGGGATTGCTACTAACGGAATGGCCCCTTATCGCTCTGTTTTAACTCATGGGTTTGTAGTAGATGATGAGGGCAGAAAACAATCTAAATCACTTGGTAATACAATTTCACCTCAAAAAATTTGGGATACCTTGGGAGCTGATATTTTAAGGTTATGGATTGCTTCAACTGATTTTAGAAGTGAAATGGTTGCCTCAGATGAGATATTTAAAAGAGTTTCAGACCAATACAGAAGAATTAGAAATACATTTAGGTTTCTATTAGGAAATATTAATGATTTTGATACAAAAAAAGATTCAATTGATCTGAATAATCTGCTTGAACTAGATAAATGGATTTTGCATGAACTTGGTCAGTTGCAAGATGATGTTGTTGGGCTTTATCAATCTTATTCTTATCATCAAGCTATGCAAAGAATACATAATTTCTGCGTCAATCAGCTTGGTGGTATTTATTTGGATATTATCAAGGACAGACAATATACCACTCAACAAGATTCTGAAATTAGAAGATCAGCGCAAACTGCAATGCAAATCATTGTTAATCAGTTAGTTGTATTAATTTCACCTGTACTATCTTTTACTGCTGAGGAAATATGGCAGGGAAATGATTTTCTTTTAAAAGAAAGTGACTCGGTATTTTTAACTACTTTGAAAAATCTAGAAGATTTTGAAAGTGACCTGTCATATGAAAACTGGAAAAGATTACTTGAGATAAAGGAGGAAGTTAATCAGAGTATCGAGGAAGCAAGAACTGCTGGAGTTATAAAAGGTTCTTTAGATGCATCAATAAAGCTAATTCTTGATTCTAATGATTTTAAGTTAATTGAGAAATATGTCTCTGAAATACATTTCTTTTTTATAGTCTCAGAATGTAACATTTTAGAAGGAGAAACTTTAAAGGTTTCTGTAATCAAATCATCTGCAGAAAAATGCGTAAGATGCTGGCATAGACATGAATCTGTTGGGTCTAGCACTAGCCATCCAGAGTTATGCGTTCGATGTGAGCAAAATTTAGACGGTCCTGGAGAGGATAGACAGTTTGCTTAGTATAAAAAAAGGTTACTTTATTATATTTCTCTTAATTGCAATTGACTTAGCCTCAAAACATATTGCTGAAGAATACCTAAGCTTTGGTCAGGCAGTACCTTTGATCCCAATTTTAGATTTATTGCTAGTATTTAATTCAGGAATTGCCTTTAGCATTTTAGATTTTAATAATTCACTCTTAAGTTTTGGCTTATCAGTCGTTGGATTATTGATCGTAGCATATCTCTACTTCCTCTATAAAAATGAAGAATCGACAATCAATCGTTTCTCGCTAATCTTAATTATCTCGGGCGCACTTGGAAATATTTTAGATAGATTGCCAGATGGAGTGGTAACTGATTTTTTATTTTTTCATATTGGCAATACACCATTTTTTATTTTTAATTTTGCTGATGCCTTAATTTCAGTTGGAGCAGTATTATTTTTCTTGACGGAGTTTAAAAAATTTCTTCAAAATAGATCAGCATGAAGACCAAAGTTCTATTAGCAAATCCAAGAGGATTTTGTGCTGGTGTGGATCGTGCAATTGATATTGTAAACCAAGCTTTAAAAAAATTCGGACCACCTATCTATGTTCGTCATGAAGTTGTTCATAACAAAACTGTTGTTGAAGAATTAAAGTCTAAGGGTGTCATATTTGTTGACGAGCTCAGTGAAGTTCCTACCTCATCTCATGTTATTTTTAGTGCTCATGGAGTATCTGAAAAGGTTGAGAAAGAGGCTGCAGAATTTAATCTACTTTCTTTTGATGCTACATGCCCTCTTGTAACCAAGGTTCACAGTGAGGTTCAGCGCCATGTCAGGGCAGGCAGAGATATTATTTTAATTGGTCATGAGGGACACCCTGAAGTAGAGGGAACGCTGGGAAGACACAATCCTGAAGATTCAAACAGCAAAATTTATCTGGTGCAAGATGAGGCTGAAGCTAGATTGTTGACTGTTTCACAGCCTGAGAAGCTTGCATATGTAACACAAACAACCCTTAGCCTCGATGATACTGTTGCTATAGTGAAAATCCTATATGAGCAATTTCCTAAAATTCTAAAACCAAAGAGTGATGATATTTGTTATGCAACTCAAAATAGACAGGACGCAGTCAAACAGCTTGCTTTAGAGAGTGAGTTTATTGTTGTTATAGGCTCAAGAAATAGCTCTAACTCAAATCGTCTAAAGGAATTAGCTGAGAAATGCGGCGCTAGTTCCATCTTGATAGATGGTGCCGAGGAGCTCGATTTTAAATCCTTATCTAAATATAAAAGTATTGGTATAACAGCTGGAGCATCTGCACCTGAATCAATTGTACAAAATGTGGTTCAAGCAATTAGTTTTGAATTTAATACTGTTGCCCAAGAATTAGGTGAAAATAAAGAAGATATATATTTTAGACTGCCTCCTGAGTTACGCTGATTTAAAAGATAAAAAAATTTTATGTCTTAAAT
>CETY01007159.1_pt1 | contig 13047 bp, 3 predicted proteins | sample 361551 | NCBI WGS metagenome assembly CETY01 (sample SAMEA2623135, study PRJEB7988) | marine metagenome | biome: marine biome (ENVO:00000447); feature: deep chlorophyll maximum layer (ENVO:xxxxxxxx); material: "saline water (ENVO:00002010), including plankton (ENVO:xxxxxxxx)" | depth 45 m | reverse complement strand
TACGACCTCTAGGGTCTCACCTTGTCGGAATGTATCCTCATTACCTGAATTACCACTATTAACATAATTAACATATACAACATCAGAAGATGTTTCTGTAGAAACTGTTGCTTCAACTACACTAGCAACAACACCAGATGTAACACCTTTTAATTGTTGTCCCTTTAATAAGGTTATATCATATTTTTTATAAACTATATTTCCATCAACATTAGTTGGAATTTCCGTTACGGATGATAGTTTAACAAAATTTAATTTGGTATTAAGAGCAACTTCACCTGGTATTACCAGTTCACCTTGCTTAAAGGCATATTTACCAAAACTCTCTATCTGATTTTGAAGACTAGACTGTAACTGGGTTAATTCTCTTGCTTGGATAGAATATCCAGGGCGAAAGAGCACCTTGTAGAAGTTCTTATCCTGTGCAAAATCATCGTAGTATGGAGCTACGTTTAGGTTCGTCTTCTGAGGCATCTCACTTTATCTCTCTGTTTTCGGGGATAAGATTAGAATTCAATTACTAGCTTGATGTCCTCTATCTGGTCAGCAGCTCTAGTAATCTGTCTTCTATTCTCTATGTATACTATATCTCCAGAGTTAGGTGCGATCTCAGGGTTTGCTTTTCCGTCTGTGAAAGATACGTCAGCAAGTGCTGTATCTTGATTTGCATCAATAGGACGTGCAGTAGGTGAAGCACCAGGACCAGTCACATTGTTTGTTGCATGATCAAATGCTAAAACTTTACCATTATGACTATGAAGTTCAGGAGATTGGAAGTACTTCAATATACCATTTGTTGCATCCCATGAAACAACTCTACCTTTAGCAGTACCACCACTAACTGTTTGAGTTATTTCTTCATCAGGATTAAAATCACCACTTCCTGTTAATTTCAATGCAGCAGTACCACGAAGAGTACTTGCAGTAGCAACAGTTGTAGTACCATAGTTAAATGGATCCATAATGATTCCTATTCTACGGAAATCATTATCAACTGGGAAGTCTCCAGATCCTTCTGCATAAGTTAGACGAATATTCGTCATAACTCTCTTAGCAAAGAATTCATTAGCAAGATCAGCACCATGACCACCTTCAGGTGACATAATCACTTCAATAGCACCAGTAGCAGTTGCACCAACATTAACAGTTGTTGTAAGACCAGCATCACTATAAACATTACCATTAACTAGACGTACACTACCATATGTGTATCCAGAACCAACTGCTTCCATTTCTACAGTAGCAATTGCATTACCAGCAGTTGTTGTAAACTTAACTTTAGCACCAGCTCCATCACCATCAACAGGTACAAAATAAGGACCACCAGCAGTTGCAGGAAGGTTAGCACCACCATCTGTTATTACAGGAATATGGATTGCACCATCAACAGGAGCAGTACCAGCATATGTTCCCATTGGAAGGAAGTCACTTGATAAGAATGCAATAACATCAGCAGTACTTAAAGTGTACATATACTTCCAGATATATCCAGTAGCACTCTCAGTAAAGATACCATTTGCATATGTACCTTGACCAGCAGTAGGAGTAGTCTTTGGTTCATGTGTTGCATTAATACCTGTTGCATTAGCAGGTGTCTGACCATTATAAAGGCACTTAAAGACCTCATAATTGGAGTTCATTACATAAAACTTAGATCCAGATAATGCGGAATTTCCTAATGCAGTCTGAGTACCTATTGCACCACCGCCACCAGGAGTAACTGAGTAAGTTGGACGATACATATCAAACTTAGGGTTTGTTGTTAAACTCCAGTTGTAGCGAGGAGAAACAAGACGAGCAAATGTAGATGTGATACGCTTGGCAGCAATTAGATCATCATATACAGAAGATTTTTCATTTTGATTGTCTATAGGAGCAGGAGGAGTATCCTCATTAGCAAACCTATAAGTCTTTACTTTTGCAGTAGCACCAGAGTTCAACTGTGTTAATGTACCACCCACAGTTGGTGCTATTGTTGATCCTGTATGACTTAGTAAAATACTATTAGAATAAGCAGCAACAACTGTTGTAGGGTTAGTAAAACCTGCTCCCGTAACAGTATCTGCTGAATTAGAAGTCCATGTACCAGTTACATTGTAGATTTCAACATAACTGTACCATGTTTGAGGTCTACCAACGAAAAAATACATGTTGGTTGGAGCCGCTTCACTGAGCGACTCTAGAAATTGCTTCGCATTGAAGATTCTAAACTTTTCTGAGATTATAGCTGCCATTGTCTAATTGCCGTGATTTATAAGACTGAATCTGGTTTATTTATACGTATTTAGTTACGCACTTCTGAAGTAAGGTTCGTTGGTATCGTGCGATTGTGCGGTAGTACCATTAACACCTCGTGTACATCCTGTAAAACGATCACTCTGTTTACCAGTATAAGTGATCTGTTCTTTTCCTAACTGTAAAGTTCCCGTTGCAGGGAAATCAGTAGTATTTTCTGCATAAACAATACTATCAGTAGTGTTTAAGTTTTGGTTTATTCTTCCCAAATAATAATTTATACTTGGATATCCAACATTGAAAACATATCCAGCATCAGATACACCTGAACCTGCATTATCTGCAAAGTCTTCTAGGTCATATCCCCATCTTGACATTTCTTCAATAGTTAAAGCGGAAACTCCTAATCCTGTACCATCTACGATGTTACCTGTATCCATGAATTTCGCATTCTCCCACATCAAGAATGATGGTCTCAATGACATATTATTTAGATGAGCAGGTGCGGAACTATTCCAAGCAGGATTCCAATAACGGTGATCTACAAAACCCAATTCAAAGGTAGTAGTCTTACCGACAACTGGATCTCCTTCACCGCCGCCTTGGCCGCCGCCTCCACCTCCACCTCCTCCACCACCGTCACCAACACGGCGATTACCTTGTGCATCCAAGTAAATAAATGGAATATTCATCTTAACAGCACCACCTGTTTGGATGTGAGTGATTTCCTTAAAGATCTTGATAAGATTAGTACCAGCATTTTCTGTAATAGTTGGCCAAGTAATATTTACTGCTCCTATATTTGAAGTACTAGAAGAAGCACTCCTAGTCATAGGATCAAATATAACAGTAATCTTAGTTTTTAAATCAGGGAAACTAGATTGCATTAAAACACTATTAACGATTGCAGCTCCTGGTGTTTCAGGGGTTCCTCCCCCTCCTCCTCCACCGCCGCCACCGCCGCCGCCTCCACCACCGCCTCCACCGCCGATGCCTTTGATGAAGGATATTTCGGATCCTATCCAAACTGGAGAATATGGACTTACTTTATTTCTGAGATTTAATTCAACTACAGAATCAATCTTTCTATTTCCTTTCTTAATCTTATATTGTTTTGCAACAACAACTCTTGGTGCTTTAGTATATCCAGAACCACCATTAGTTAATACTATGTCTATAACAACACCACCATCCACAATAACTTCTGCTCTAGCACCACCACCTTCTTGATCCACAGGAATAAAGTTTAATATAGGTGCTCTATGATACCCAGATATAGGAATATCCCTATCCCATGTAATAGTGTCAACCGAACCACCTGATATAGTACATGTTACGGCAAACCCTACACCTTCTTCTTCACCATTGTAATTTGTAGTGGCAACCGAACCAAAGAAACTACTTGAAGGATCATCTCCAGGAATATAAGTTTTAGGTTCAAAGTATTGTGGTAACTTATTGATAGTTCTATATTCACTTTCACCATCAATCTTAATAAGATCATCTTTATTCAAATTAGCAAGACCATTCTTTCTAACATAGAAAGCTTCATCTGCTTTTACTGATCCATACAACCACCTAGAAGCATTCCTTTGCATCTTATAGGTATTATCAGAATTTTTAGTAACAGTAGTTATTTGTGACTGAGTAACTGATATTTCATCACTATAATCATCTAGACCAGAAAAGAATATAGGACTGCTATCAACATCAGGATTAAATCCTGCTATCTGAACAGTTAAATCATTATCACCGTCAATAGTATAATGTTTAATACTACCAATAAATTTCTTTACTCCAATTACTTTCTGATATGCAACCATATCAGTTTCATTAAATTTACCCCACCATGCTTCAAAAGTATCAAAGTCTCCACTATTACCAGTAAACTTGATCTTTATTTCATTATAGTATTCACTCTTTTCATAATCATATAAAGTAATACTTTGTGAAAGATCTCTACCATAAAGATATATTATTTCAATATTATTTCCTTGGAAAATCTTCTTAGAGAACTTAATAGTAGGACCATTAATAACATAAGAATCAATATCTCTTTGTAATACGCCATCTATAAAGACAAGAGCAAACTCAGGATCAGTTACATTAATGACTTCATCATCAGTACTATTTGTCATTAAGAATGGACCATTGGATCCTGTTGGAATACTATTTTTATCAATCTCACATCTCAAATAATTTCCTATACTATAAGCAAAGAACTTATCAATTGATATACCTTCTTGTAAAGTCTTGGTATTTACTCCTTGACCCCAAATAGGTGGACTTGTGAATACAACCTTATTTGGTACAGATGTTCTATCAATACTATAAGCAGAATCATGCTGTAGAACACCACTAATACCAATAAAGAGATTTTCATTTGGATCTGTTGATACACCTGTACCATCCTCATAATACAATTCAAATACCTTATTCTTACCATCAATATAATCAGGATGAGATACTGGAACAGTACCCACACCACCACCTAAAGTTTTCTCTATAATTTCACCTAAAGTTGTTATTGCAGATATAACATCAGCACACTTATCAGTAGCAGAATCAACTATTATATTTGAATTAGCATATGGTGTGACAGTTGTGTAAGTGCCTGTAGGTAAAGTATTGTTGATTGCCTTCTTAGCAAGACCTATAGCATGTTTATATGCTTCTGTAGTCTCTTGTTGCTCTCCTATGATATAATCTAATATATCGTTGTTAAAATACTTCTCAATGGCAGTAACGGTGTAATAGTTACCACCAAATCTTATATCATTTGCAATAGCATCAACAACAAATCCAATATCTCTGTAACACTTAGATTCTATAGTTCCCCATGTTAATGTTGGGTACTCATTTTTAGCCCATCCAAGAGTCTCTGATTGAATATACTCTCTATTACGTTCAAGTTGATTATAAGAATCAATCCATCTTCCACTCTTCTGGAATATATTCTTAATCTTTCTGAGATACTTGGCATTTAACTTATCAGTCTTAAACTGATAATTCTTACCATAGAACTTAACTCCAGGTACATCTTGACTATTCTTAGTTACTGGACCTAAAGGTGGTTGTGCAAATGTTATATTACTTCCAGATACAGTATATGCAACTCCAGGTTCTTGGAATATACCATCAAGAGTAATAATTAATGCTTGTTCATTATATGGTGTGACAGCATTATTATTCTTATCAAGAATACCAAATGTCTTTGTCCCTGCAAGATTACCATTATTAGATAATGCTCCATCAAATGCAGCACTTAATTTAATCTCTGATGATTTAATTTCTGTTGTATTGGTAGCATCCTTTGCTACTGATCCAACACCATCTTCAATAGTATGAGTCTGAACAGTTACTATGTGTTGAGTAATTTGTTTTTTAAAACTTTGTACAGTAATGTTTGATTTAAGTTCTACATAACTATCATGCGTTGTAATTGTAGTGCTGCTCATTGGAGTTTGAGCAGAAGACTCTATATCAACCTCACCAAATAACTGAAATCCAGCAGGGTGTGTAGTTTCTTTTATTAAAGATCTCCAAGAATCCATTGGAGTCTTTGATTTAATCAAATATGAAAAATCTTGATAATAATATGAATCATGTATCTTTTGATTCTGATCACTTACTTTACCAACATCAGAAGTATACTTTCCAATATTATCAAAATATGTTTTAATAACAGGATTAAACTCTGTATAACTGATACTATCAAGAGTTGCAGTTTTTCCACCTGCTAATCCAACAATCTGTTGATTCTCTCTAAAGATCCCTGTAACATTTGATACATTAAGTATATTAGAACCTTTTCTCCAAGAAGTAACTCTTGCTCTAGCAATTTCAGTTGCTCCTGATTTTTGTACAATATATTCACCAACATTAAATCCATCACTAACAAAATTAGATAAAGTAAGAATATAATTTGATCTAATATTTGATTTTATTGTTTGATCATTGTGATAAGAACCACCATTATTTCCAATTTTAATATTTCTAGGAATACCAATGTCTGTACTGTTTAAAAAACAACTTATATTAGTATCAACTTTATTATCATTATCATAGATACCAGTTACAATAGGAATCTTCTTATAATCTCTTCCTATATTGGTAATTTTAATTGAATTAATTTCACCAACAGAGAATAATGATTTGGAAATATATGCAATTGTTCCAGTACCATCATGAGGTGCTTTAGTCCCAGTAGAATATAATATTCTATTAGAAGTAACATACAGAGAAGTTTTAGATCCTTGTAACGAATCATCAATTACATTAAAGTAGGATTTCTCAGAATTAACGACACCATCTCTATCATAATAGTAATACTTCTTATAAGGAGATGATTTCTTAATAGTGTAAGTATTGGTAGAAACTCTTGATCCAAAACCCAACTTAAGATCAACCCATTGATTGTTTACTCCAGTAGTTTTTTCTGGTGTAACAAGATTGAAATTTCTACTTGGAGATATGTCAAATCCAACCCCATTCATTGAAGCATGTGAAGTATCAAACTTATATTTGTAGTATTCTTTAATATCAATAATTTGATTCCTTACAAATGTTGTATTATCAGAAGAAAACTCAAAATAATTATCTGGATTAGTAACTGACTTTATTTGTATTAACTTCTTATCAGTACTATCATCATAAAATACAGTAGATAAATTTATCTTATTAATTGATGCAACAGTTTGATCATAATCCCATACAAACACTGCTTTCTGTGTTGCTGAATCATAAGAAAAAACCTTTGCATCTTTAACTGTAGCACCTACAGGATGATTTAGAGGAATATTATATCCAAAATTATATACAGAAACATTCACACCATTAAAATGATCAACTGCTGTAGTTGAGTTCTGTGCTCTTGCTACAGTTAAAGCAGTGCTAGATTTAGCAGTTACTTTAACAACCTCACTACCAATCTGTAAATAATCATCAATTGTAATCTTATCAGCATTAGAAACATTTAATATATTATTTTCTGCTGCAAATCCTACATGATCAATACGTACTTTAAGATCTGGTTTAGTTGAAGGATTTGCTTTACTTAAATCAGATGCTCCAACTGTAAGAATATCAAACCTATTATACCCAGTTCCCTTATTAGTTAAAATAACACTACTAACGACACCAGTAGATGAAACAACTATAGTTGCTTTAGCACCAGATCCTGCTCCACCAGATAATGCGATATCAAGATATGTATTTTGTGTATAATCACCACCACCATTTAATATAGTAAACCTTCCAATACTATTATCATTGAGAGTCGTTGCTATGACTGAGGTTTGAAGGATTGCTTCTTGATAAACTCTCTTTCTTACATAATATGTTGTTGTAGATGACGCATCACTTGGATTGATATTAACATCAATTTCCTCACCAAGAGCAACACCATGTGAAGAAGATGTAGTTAATAATGCTACATTATCTTGCAATTTAAAAATAGAGAGATTTTCACTTAGAGATGATATAGAAACAATTTTTGATCCAGTAGTATTAATTAAATTAGAACTCGTTAAGAATAAAGTAGCAGAAACACTAAAAGTACCAGTTAAAACTTTTACTTTAACATTATTTTGATTTACAGTTGTTTCAAGTACTTCACCTGTTGCAACTGCTGCTGCAACACCATCACTAAAGGATAAAATAGCACCTTTAGTATATGATGATTTATTATCAAGAATAAAATTAAGCACCTTAGTACTTGATGATAGTACATCTGTACTATTAAAAGTTCCTGTTACTGCACGTAGAGCAAAATTCTTATTGGAGAATACATTACCAACTATCTTTCCTGTAGCACCTGTGTTTGCTTGTGTTATAGTATCTCCGTCAAAGAGATATCCATTATTAACAAGTTCAATATAAAGTGCCTTAGTAGTTTGAGATTCAAGTGATGATACTGTTTTTCCTTTAACTGATTCTATTTCACCAGCAGCATCATAACCTTCAGTTCCACTATCATCAACAACTAATCCACCACCAACAGAGAAGTTAGATCCACTACTAAGAATTGTAGCAGATGATACAGTTCCTCTTGTTACATCTTCAATCTTTGCTACTGCTTGTACACCATTCTTAGATATACCAGAAGTTCTCAATCTATTTGCACCTACTGGCAAATCATCTTGAGTCATCTCAGAATTGTAGTTAGAATCTAAAGGAAGTGAATAATAATTCTTTCCTATAAGATATGGAAACAATGGATCTCCATTACCATCAACTGTAGTAAAATATGCATAAGTTCCATTAGGATATTCTGGTGTAACGCAAAAACGACCATTATTCTGATCTAAACTACCAGAACCATCAGTGAATGTATAATCATCAATAAATGTACCTAAAGGGTATGTGGTTATACTTGGTCCCACTCTACTAGAGTTTCTAGAGTAACTAGAACTCATCTGTATAACAGCACTAGAAGCGTCTAGAGCATTTGTATATCCATAAGCACCGTATATGGGGTTACCATCATATGCAAACCCCAGAATGGGTGAATGAAATGCTCCAGTGTCATTTGTTCTTAGTGTAGTAGGAGAAGCATAATAAGCATATCCATACCCTTTAGAAGAATCAAAATTTTGGAACCAGTATCCATTTTCAGAATCTACGTTATTCTTATTAATAAAATACTTATCCTTTCTCCACTCTTTAATAGTTGCAGTTGCAGTTGCACCAGAACCAACAGGAAGTAAATCAATCCTCACATTTTCTTGTGTATAATAATTACCACCATTAATCTTTGTAAATCCAGTTATTTCACCAGTACTTGATACATTAGCAACATAATCAGCAAATCTTCCTTTTCCTGCATTATCACTAATTCTAACTTCAGGAGGACTTGAATAATACTCACCAGGATTAGTAACATTAATACTACTAATAGAACCATTAGTAACTATAGCAGTTGCGATACCATTCCTTCCAGATAAAACTTCAACTGTAGGAACGGAAGTATATGCACCTACATTAGTGATTGTTATTGATTCAACCAACTGTCCTGATAATGATGATATTGCTTTGCCAGATTCACCATCAACTAATACATATGGAGCATCGGTATATCCAATACCCTTAGTATCAACAGTAATCTTTTGAAGAGCACCATTATATACAACACTTGAATCTTTATATCCTGCAAATGGAATTCCATTTATAGCAATACCTACATCTCTGTACTTAGTATCATAAATCTCATTTGTAGATACAGGTGACTTTCTAATAATCTTTAATTGCTTCTGGTCTTTTATATCAGTAGGTTGGTTTGTTGTTCCTACTACATGAGAAGGAAATCCAGAAGAAGCTATGTAATAACCTTCACCATCCTCATAGATTGCTGATACATTAGTGTTTATATCACTAATCAATGGAGAAGAACCAGGCAATGCCCATCTAAGGTTGTTCTGTGCATCAAAGATCTTTATATCATTTGTTACAAAACCAGGTTCTGATATTTCAAGAATATCTCCTGAATTTGAATATGGTGCATCTATCTTATTAGTCGCATTGTACAATACACCATAGACTAGTAATGTTACATTTGATCCAGATACATTTGCACCATAAGTTACAGCAGTACCTATAGGATGAGTTGTATTTCCAGATCTAGTGTTAATAACAAACTGATTAACATTCTTATCTTCAAATGTAATAGTCTCATTACCAACTATAAACTCACCTTTCTTATCCCACCCCATTGTGGATTCTACATCAATTCTATCACCCACAGTATCAGTAGTAGTGATAGACTCAGTTAATTTAGTTCTTGCAGCTGTGGAAAACTCTCCATTTACACTTGCTTCGTTAAGTATGATCTCATATAGATCCTCTCCATCATATGTACCATCAAAACGTACATTATCAACAACAGCAGATGCAAATGGACTTGCCTGAGAAATCTTTTTACCAATAAGATCTGTTACTGTACCTGATAATACTTTAACTTTAAGTGAATAGTTATTAATCCAGTTAGATTCAGAACTTTTTAAGGTAAACTCACGTGGATATGCAATCTCTGGTTCTGGATCATCCTTAACCAAACACTTGAATAAGAATTTAACAGACTTGTCAGTTCCCTTTGATTGATAAAAAGAACTTATATTCTTAATAAGTGTTCTTTTATCAACTGCTTCGTTCAAATATGCTTCTGGAAAATCACTAAGGTACTCACTCTCAAAGTTTTTAATTAAAGCATATAAGAATAGATTACTAATATTAAGTACCTGAGATCCATTGGTATGACTGGATGCTTGGGTAGTAACAAATGTGGTTGTGGAATAAAGATCTCCTAATTTTGTATTACCACTTACACCACGACTAATTTCTTTAAATTGAGTATCTGTTCTACTCTTATAAAAACAAATCTCATCATCTATTTTAAAATACCCACCATTTTTAGGGAATGATGAGGCATCTGCTACTGTTATAGTAGTATCAGAAGGATTAACCAATCCATCTACAGTAGTACTCTGATTTAATAGATTATTCTCATAGAAATCAATGTCACGATAAGTCTCAAGGTTCTCAACAATATCGTATGGTTGACCTTGCAGTTCTAACTGCTCATAGTACTTTTGTATGAACTTACCAAATAGTTCATACTCCTCATTGATAAAATCAGGGAGTTGAGAATCAATTAAAAATGAGATTCTATTCGCAGTCTTTAACATCTACTCTTCTTTATAAGCAACGAATTTACTCTTTGATACATCTACATCTAGATACATCTCACGTTTAACTTCAATATCCTTATTTGCTGGTTTTACTCTCAATTCAATACGATTGTCAGAGAAAGTTCCTTTAAGGATAGTAAAGTCTGTCATTATTATCTCACCTTTAATATAATCAACAGTTCCTATTGAATCATTCAATAGAATCTTTTCACCAGTGATGGAATCTAGTCTATATAGGACTAATTTACCACTTCTGTCCTCTAAGTAAGAAGTGACATTAGGATATTCAAAAACTGTCATTCCTGTTGACGAAACTACAGGATTATTACAATCAATTAAGAAAGGATTACCATAACATACTTCATAATATGAAGATGAATTAATTTGTGCAATAAAGTCCTTTCTCATAGTAACATCAGTATCATTTGAATTGATAGCACGATCTGTATTATCAATAACACCAATAAACTTACTATATCTGAACTTACCATTAAACTTCTCTGTACCAGAAGTCTTTAAGTATTCAGTTATTGCAGTTGCTACCTTTGATGCTACTTCAGTAGGTAACATCTTAGTCTTAGTTCCATTATAATAGATGTTACTTGTCAATTCTAAGAAGAGAATAGATGGATCTACAAACTCAGGTCTAATAGAAGCAACTGTATACTTCTTAAGTTCGGATGTTAACTCATTCTTAGTAAATGCTGAAAGTGCAGCAGCCTCAGTGGGTTTCACTGATAAGAATACTTTACCGTATGCAGGTGGTACTTGATCTTCTCCACCAAACACAATAATATCACTTACTGCTGGATATAGATTTCTAACAATTGCTTTATAGTCATTACCAGTAACTGCTCTGTTCTGAGAACCATAGTACTTAGGAGCATTGAACTTAATCTTATCAATAGTCTCAATAGGTGCTCCACCACTAGCATTTGAGACAGTTGTTAAACTGGTTACTGTATATGGAAGTGCTATATTAGCATTGTTCTCATCTTGCATCACCCCATTAAAGGTAAATGTCTTTGCACCGTTTGTTGAATCACCATTTGTTACAATGTAACTGATTTCAACTACGTTACCATCTTCCAGTTTCTTACCTAATACTCCATCACCAAAGAACAGTTCATATCTTTCATCTTCCTTCTCACTGAGGAAAAATACTTTATCCACAGCACCTATATCAAGGATATTATTTGCTGCTGTATAATCATCAAATATAGTTGAGTTAATTGCTTTATATACTCTTACCTTTACTGTAGTAGTATCAATACCAGCATTATCTAAGTAGAACCTTTGATCCTTAATACTAGTATCAATGGTAGTAGCAGTTGATATATAAGAACCTTCATATATTGGAATAGCAGAGAAGGTAGCAACACTATTTGCAACTTCTACCTTATTATCATCTCTTAATACAAACCGATATAATGATCCATCGTAATTTGTAACAAATCCACTTCCTGCCTTAATAGTAACCGTTGATGGAGAAGTACCAGTGAATGTAAGTGCCATATCAACACTTGCTGTTGGTGCAGTGATTGACTTAGGAGTATACCCCAGTTGTTTTGCAAGTGATACCACATTATCCCGTAAGGTTGCGGAATCCAGATACATTTCATTCACTACCATGTTGGTATTGAACGCAGTGTAATAAGTATTGTATGCTAGTACGTCTAGTATATTACTTAATGCGGAACCTTCAAAGTCATAGTCCGTAAAGTCAGACTGTGCTCTCATATAATCTTTGAGAGCGACCTTTATGTCTGTGAAGTCTAAATTGTTTAACTGGGTATATGGCATTATCTCGTCCTTGCAAGGAAGAAGTCTACGGTTACTGGTGGATTATCTGAACCTCTTATACTATAAGTTAATTCAACACTAAATCCATTATCCTCATAACTAGGGAGAACCTCAATCTGTTGAACTGCAATTCTAGGTTCAAATCTAGTTAAACAGTATTTAATACTATTCTTAATCTGTACAGCAGTACCAAAGTCTAGTGGTTCAAATAGGAAACTTCTTATATCTGATCCGTAATCGGGTTGCATGACACGTTCACCCTTATTAGTAAGCAATAGATTTACAATTGCTTGCTTAATAGCAGAAGCATCCCTACTAACAACTA
>CETY01020380.1_pt1 | contig 13173 bp, 9 predicted proteins | sample 361551 | NCBI WGS metagenome assembly CETY01 (sample SAMEA2623135, study PRJEB7988) | marine metagenome | biome: marine biome (ENVO:00000447); feature: deep chlorophyll maximum layer (ENVO:xxxxxxxx); material: "saline water (ENVO:00002010), including plankton (ENVO:xxxxxxxx)" | depth 45 m | reverse complement strand
ACTATCCGTTAACAAGATTTGGAGAATATCCATCAGACATTGCCTTTGTTGGTGCGGGTAATGCGGTAACGAGCAATAAATCCCCCTATCAACACACAGATCAATGACACGGCAACAACTAGATCAGCTAGATAGCTCGATACGCCCATGGCCCGGCTCATCGTATCTGCGCCAACAAAGATCGAGGCAATGAAGACCGCAGATACGACAACCCCAATTGGCGATAATCCTGCCAACATAGCCACTACAATCCCTGTATATCCAAAGCCTGGACTGAGGTCGGCAGTCAAATAACCTTTCAACCCTGAAACCTCACTCACTCCCGCCAACCCTGCTAGGGCACCCGAGACCATAGCTGCTCCCATCAAGGTACGCTTTACACCTATGCCTGCATGTAGTGCTGCCGCAGCATTTTCGCCAACAGCGCGCAACTTGAAGCCCCACACACTTTTGGACGTCATCACATGAGCGATAGCCACTGCTACCAGCGCTATGATCAGTCCAGAATGAATACGCATTCGGGGCATAAGAGCTGGCAAAACACCGTTATCGACAATTGGCGCTGATTGCGGCCAACCCATACCCATAGGGTCTTTTAGCGGGCCTTCGAGCATCATCTGTAAAAAAATTAGAATGATAAAATTGAGCAAAAGAGTGGTTACAACTTCATCTGCCCCAAATCTGGTTTTAAGATAGGTAGGCCCCATCATACCTGCTGCTCCCATCCCTGCTCCAGCCAATAAAATTATTGGGATCAGGATAAAGGACGGCGCATCAATAATGCCGGTGCCTACCGCCACTGCGGCCATCGCACCCAGATACAATTGTCCCTCTGCACCGATGTTCCATAACCTGGCACGAAATGCGATTGTTGCAGCCAAACCTGTAAAAATCAGTGGCGTGGCCCGGGTCAGCATTTCGGTGAAGGCAAAAGTTGAACCGAATATCCCCTTTGCCAACTGACCGTACGCTACAAACACATCCGCACCTGCGGCCATTAAGGGTATTGCCGCCAACAACAGGGCAACCAAGGCAGAAACTATCGGAACTCCGAGGGTCCACCAACGAGACGGGGCTTCACGAGCCTCAATCCTTATCATGCCTGCTCTCCCGCCATCATCAGACCAATGGCTTCACGATCTTTATTTTGCGCTTCAACCAACCGACCATCATAAATTACAATAATCCGATCAGACAAAGTCAAAACTTCATCAATGTCTTCCGATATCAACAACACGCCTGCACCACGAGTTCGAGCTTCTAATAAACGACGGGCAACCTCATTCGCAGCCCCCAGATCTAGCCCTCTTGTTGGTTGATTGGCCAGAATTAAATCAGGTTTAAGCTCAAAAACTCTTGCAAGAATGAGTTTCTGAAGATTGCCACCAGATAAAAGCCGTGCATCGGCCTCAATCCCTGGCCCACGGATATCATAGTCTTGGCTCAACTTGTGAGCATGACTGGAAATACTTTTATGTTTTAAAAACCCATATTTTTGGACGTCTGGGTCATACAGCCGTTCGAGCACAAGGTTTTCAGCAACCGACATTGCACCTACCACACCGTCATGGTGCCGATCCTCAGGAATGCGACCCACACCAGCATTTTGCATTACAGAAGGAGAAAAACCTTCGACCTTCCTATCATGCATCAGTATCTCTCCACTGTCCGGCGAAATGAGCCCAGAAATCATTTTTGCCAATGCGGACTGACCGTTCCCTGATACGCCCGCAATACCAATAATTTCATGAGCTTTTACAGTCAAATCAACCGAATTAAGGGAGGTTCGAGTACTATATCCCTTGACGCTTACCCCCATGAGTTGAAGTATTGGCGCTCCTGCTTTAATTGCTGCTCGCGGTGTAACAGGGCTGTCTGTTCCAACCATCATGCGTGCAATCTTCCGCTCACTGGCATCAGTTGTCGTCATCTCTCCCACTAACTTACCATGTCTTAATACAGCAATTCGATGAGAAAATTTCAAAACTTCACGTAATTTATGGGAGATAAAAATTACCGATAACCCGTTTTCAGTCATCGCTCCAATATTTTCAAAAAGGGTTTCAGCTTCTTGCGGCGTTAAAACAGCAGTGGGCTCATCCAGCACCAATACTCTAGCATCGTGATACAGCGCCTTTAGGATTTCAACACGCTGCCGTTCACCAACAGTCAGTTTATTAACCCTTTCATCCAAGGGTGCGGTCAAGCCGGTGCGCACCATAATCCTATCAACTTTTTCGCGGGCCGGCTTTCTGTTATGTTGCCATGAAAGTAAGCTCTCCGAACCCAACAGTATGCTTTCCAGCACGGTAAGGTTTTCAGCTAATGTGAAATGTTGGTGCACCATTCCAATCCCGGCATCAAGGGCTGCCTGTGGATGCCCAAGTGTGAGTGGATGCATCACTCCCAACTCGTCAGCCACGTCGATAGAGCCAGAGTCAGGAAGATAATGACCGAACAACATGTTCATAAGCGTAGTCTTACCAGCACCGTTTTCACCCAGCAGGGCAAGAACCTCACCTTTCACCAGCTTTAAGCTGACTCCATTATTGGCGACAACTGATCCAAAACGTTTGGACAGTTTGTTTAGAGATAGAACATGAGATTGACTCATTCTGGAAAAAGAGGGCTAGGGAGACCCCAGCCCTCAAACTTCTAGTTGTCCGAAACTGGCGCTTCATCGTTCACGACTACCGTGAAACTACCATCCATTATTGCGGCCTCTTTGGCTTTAACGGCGGCGACTATTTCTGCTGGAATAAGAGATGTATCCATCGCTAGAGATCCACCGCCATGCTCCATAAAGCTATACTGGCCATAGTCATCAGCTTCATACGTACCCGAAGCCACGGCAGCAACAGCAGTATCAATAGTAGCTTCCATATGCCATATTGCTGAAGCCAGAATTGTTCCTGGGTAATCTCCTGAAGTATCAATAACGTTGCCGATTGCCTTAGCATTACGTTCAACAGCAGCGTCTGACACTCCAAACCGCTCCGCATACATAACATCAGCACCAGCGTCCATCATTGCAAACGCACTTTCTTTCGCTTTGGGCGGATCGTACCAACTGTCAATAAAGTTTACTAGAAATGTTACGTCTGAATTGGTTTCACGCGCACCCTGCATGAAGGCATTCATCAATCGGTTTACCTCGGGAATAGCATAACCCCCGACCATACCGATCACATTGCTATCACTGGCGGCACCCGCAATCATCCCAGACAAATAGGCAGGTTCATGAATGAAATTATCAAACACTGAAAAGTTAGGCGCTTGTGGTGCGAAGCTTGATCCCATTAAGAAAGCTGTTTTTGGATAGTCACTAGCCACTTTACGGGCCGCACGTTCAAGTCCAAAAACTTCACCAACAATCAGATTTGCGCCATCTTCTGCGTATTCACGCATTACCCGCTCATAATCAGTATTTGATACGTTTTCAGAATAGACATACTCTATATCACCCCGCTCTTTTGCGGCGTTTAATGCAATATGAATTCGGCTAATCCATTGCTGTTCTACAGGCAACGTAAAGATTCCCGCTACTTTAATTTTGTCTGCCATTGCAGTGGCTGAAGTCATCATCAATCCCAGCATTGCAACACCTGCAAGCAAGCCTCTTCTGGTAAAATATTTGGCTATTTTCATGTCAGTTTCCCCCTGTTTTAGCTAATATTTGGCTTTTTATCCCAACAGCCATACATATGTTTCCTATTTGGTCAACAATTCTGCGGTGTTTCAAAAGTCAAAAATGATTACCCCTGATTGAAAAGTGTGAGGTATCAAGGCACTCCAAAAGAATATGGAGGCAAATATAATTATAGAAATTTCTACTTTAGCTATTGGAGAGATTACTTTGGTTCTTAATGAAGCACTCTTCAAAAAATGAAAATCTCAATCAAGGTGCCGTAACTCATTTGCTGTAGATCGGGACAACTGTCTGATTGCAAATAAAACACCTGTTGCAAGATTTGCAACTATTCCACCAACCAATATTACCACTGCATTACCCCAAATGATTTCAAACTTACTTTCAAATATAAAATTAAAAGCTGCCCAACTCCCAATTAATCCAAAACCCAAAGCCACACTAGCTGCCAGTGAACCGACCATGAAAGAGCGCATAACAAAAGAAAACAAAATTTCCCTATGTGTTGCACCAAGGGCCTTCAGTACTGCAGCTTCGTAGGCTCTTTGCATATTGTTACTTGATGAAGCACCAATTAAAATTAGAACCCCAGTCAATAGGGTTGTGATAGCTCCAATGAAAGCTGCTGACGCTATGGACGAAACAATTTCCGAAACCAACAAAACCGCTTCGCGAATTTGAATCCCAGTTACATTAGGGAAAGTTTCACCAAGATCATTTAGTAGTGAGATTTCTGCATTTTCTTGTGCATAGACAGTAGCTATGTGTGAATGAGGAGCACCTCTTAGAGCTTGAGCATTAAGCACCACTACAAACCCCATGTCAGCATTGGACCAATCAACTTCGCGCAGACTGGTTATAGTTCCAGTAATGTTTCTCCCTAAGATGTTTAGTGTTAGTCCATCACCCAAGCCGATACCAATTTCTTCGGCCTCTTCTGCGGCAAAGCTAATTTGAGTGGGTCCAATATAATGTTCTGGCCACCACTTGCCCGCTGTAAGTATGGTTTTTTCAGGCATTTTCTCCGCATAGCTAATTCCACGATCTCCCCGTAAAACCCAATGATCGTCCGCTACTTCATCAGCGGGTCTTCCATTAATATGCGTAATTAGCCCCCGAAGCATCGGTGCTGTTTCAACACGATCAACAGCATCAGTTGCGGCCAACTTGGAGTTAAATTCAGCAAGCTGATCTGGTTGAATATCAATAAAAAAGAAACTTGGAGCTCTTTCTGGTATGGAATTTACTATCGAATTACGAAGATTGCTATCTATTTGTCCTACTGTCGCTAAAACTGTCAGACCCAGTCCGATACCCATTACGACAGGGCCCACTGGTTCAGATCGACTTGAAATTGCACTGATTGCAGCTCTTAAAGCGATCCGACCATTTAAAAGACTACTTTTGACCACCTGTTTTAAAAAAAATTGAAATATGCGGGCCGTGCACGCTAAAAAAAACAAGACTACCAAAATGCCACCCAATAACCACAGTGTAAGCAGAGCAGAACCTGAAAATTGAATTGCGGTGAACAGGGCTAAAATAATTAATATTAACAGCACAGCGAGATAAATATATGATGGCCATGTATTTGAGTTTGCGCCATGCAACAGACGCGAAGGGCGAATGTCTTCTGTTCGCGCCAAAGGCCAAATTGAAAAAATCGCTGTCGCTAAGACTCCATAAATGGCAGATTCGATTAAAATAGTTGGGTAGATAGCGATAACTGCTAAAACTTTAAGATCATTTGGTAAAAATAATTTTACTATAAAAGGTGCGAATATGGCTACACATAAACCTAAAATTATGGCTCCAAGTGTGAAAACGCCGATCTGAATTGAGTAAATCCAGAAAATTTGTCGTGGGGTGGCACCAATAGTTTTTAAAATAGCAATATTCCTAGTTTTTTTTGAAACAAAGGCGTGTACTGCAGCGCTAATACCTATCCCTCCAACCACAAGGCCAGACAAACCAATTAGGACTAAAAAACTGCTCAGACGCTCTATTGCACGTGCCGCGCCAGGTGATGCATTTCGTGCATCTTTCCATTTAGCACCTGCAGTAGCCCAATCTATCTCAAATTTCTTTTTTAAATTCTCCAGATTTTCAACGTTCTGAAGCATTAACCTGTACTGAGTTGAAAATAATGTGCCAGGAGCTAGAAGACCTGATTTGTATATATCTTTTTCAAAAACGATACTGCGGGGACCAAAATTGAAATTCCCAAAACTGTCCGGTTCATTCAGTAGTGTCGCAGTGACAACAAAATCTTGAGTACCTAATTTTATCTTCTGACCAAGTGTAAGTTCTAAACGCTGCAGCAAACCCGGTGCAACTACAATCCCAGGTAATCCATTTTTACCAGCAAGCGCTTGGGTTAAAGACAAACCATTAGATAATACTACTTCTCCAACTAAAGGGTAGGAACCATCCACGGCCTTGACCTGCGTTAAGACTCGCTTCTCTGTTGCAGAAGAAACAGCCATAGATCTGAAGTCTATAATTTTTGAAAAGGCTGAACTATTAGCCAAAATCCACTCTTTTTCAATTTCAGTTACTGCGCGGTACGCCAACTCAATTTCAGCATCTCCACCTAAAAATAACTGACCATTTCTATCCAACCCTTCCTCAATTGCACCACGAAGTGAGCCAATGGTTCCAATGCCGGCTACACTCAATATTAAACAAAGAATAAATACTCTGAAACCCAGCAACTTTTCTTTCAAGGCTGCTAACAGCTCTTGAGCTACAATCTTAAGGATGATCACGACATCAACTCTTCGGAAATTTTTCCATCACTTATGTTGACCACTCGATCACAACGTTTAGCCAGTTCTAAGTCATGTGTCACTAAAATCAGGGTGGTCTCTAGTTGTTGCTTTGTAAGCGTAAATAAAAGATCAGCGACAGCCGCGCCATTGGTAGCGTCAAGGTTTCCTGTAGGCTCATCCGCAAAGACGATTTTAGGATTTGGCGCTAAAGCCCGCGCTATGCCAACTCGTTGTTGTTCTCCGCCTGAAAGCTGTTTAGGAAAATGGTCTAGCCTGTGTGAGAGCCCAACGTCAGTCAACTTTTTCTTTGCATTTTCTAATGGGCTGGGATCGTTTGCCAATTCAAGTGCAGTGGCCACATTTTGAATCGCCGTCATTGAGGGTAAAAGATGAAAAGACTGAAACACTACCCCCACTTTACCCCTACGAAATTCAGCCAAACTCCTCTCTGACAAAGACGATATATCTCGGCCCGATACTGAGACAGTGCCAGTGCTAGGTTTTTCTAGGCCCGCCATTAACATTAATAGGCTTGATTTACCTGATCCTGACGGGCCGACTAAAGCGCAACTACTTCCTTGAGTTATCCGAAGGTCAATATTATGAAGTATTTCAATCTTTCCAGCATTTCCTTGCAGGGACAGTGAGACCCCTCGTAGGTCAATAGCATTTTGTTCTGACAATGAGACCATCCTATGAAAAACCTTTCATCTCGATATGCTCCTTTTTTAAATCTATGCAATGCTATATCTATCATGCTCGTCATTTGGGCAAATCACTCAAAGGCTGAAACAAAGACTATTTTGGCTTTTGGTGACAGTCTGACTCAGGGATACGGGTTGCCAGCTGAAGTGGGTTTTGTTCCACAAATGAGCACTTGGTTAGAAGAACGTGGTATCTCAAACCAAATGATCAATGCTGGAGTATCTGGAGATACCACTGCTGGCGGATTGGCTCGATTGGAATGGACACTTTTCCAGCCTGTAGATTTAGTTATTCTTAACCTTGGCTCTAACGACATGCTACGTGGATTGAATCCGTTTTTAACTTATGACAATTTGAACAAAATTATGGAAAAACTTCAAAACCATAAAATCCCTACACTGTTAATTGGCCATCATGCACCCTTAAATTATGGTGCTTCGTATAAGGAAGAATTCGAAAAAGCCTTTGCAAAACTTGCGATAAAATATGGTGTATCATTTTATCCATTTTATTTTAAAGCATTGATGGGTCCAGATCAGGTCAGCCCAGATGTACAACGGTATTTTCAAAATGATGGATTACACCCCAATGCCCAAGGGGTCTCGGCCATAGTTTCTAAAATTGGTCCATATGTGGTAAGGGCATTAGGCTCATAAAATATTCAAAAAGACTCCAGCTCGCACCTAAATTAGCCATAGTGTTCAGAAAACTGTAAACTATAATTTTTAAGACATTCTTCTTAAACCAAAACAAAATACCCAATGGCCCCGCTCAGGGCCACTTTTAAACATTAACTATCAGGAAAAGGTTAAGCGACTTACATGCCTGGAAAGTAAAAAAGCCCCACCACTAAAATGGCGGGGCAGAAATATCTAGCCAAACATATCAGAAGTAATGCCTGAATACCAACCTTCAGACTCTTCATAGGTTGCTTGGCGCACATCCGCTGTCTCGCCAGTTTTAGACACAAATCCATCAACTTTGGCGATCTTCTCAGCTGTTGCTTCGTAAGTAGCACCAACTTTAACACCATCGTTGGTGGCTATTAATGACCAACATGTATTTGAAAATTTAGCTGGAAACACTGTTGATCCAGTTAGAGCACCACGTACTGCATTTGCACAGACTTTAGCCTGACTGTTAGCTGAGAAACCAGATTTTGGCATATCACCTTGGTGAGATGCGTCACCCAAAACATAGATGTCTGCATCCGCTTTGGAAGACATATCAACTGCATTTACTGGAGCCCACTTGCCATCAGTAACACCTGCCATTTCAGCAATCTTACCTGCTTTCATAGCTGGAATAACATTACAAACGTCAACTTTAGTCACTTCGCCATCGATTGTAAGTGTCATATTTCCAGGATCAACTGAAACGCTGTCGCCACCAAAATCCGGTCCAACCCAATCAATCATGCCATCATAATATTTACTCCAGCCTTCTTGGAACAAACCCATTTTAGAAAATTTAGGTTTTGGGTCCGCTATTAAGATTTTTGCCGTTGGATTAACGTCTTTCAATACATGCGCCACCATTGATACGCGCTCATAAGGTCCCGGAGGGCAACGATAAGGATTTGGAGGTGCAACCATTGCATACGTACCACCCTGTGGCATTGCCATGATTTGTGCTTTAAGAAGTTCAGATTGTGAACCCGCTTTATAAGCATGCGGCATCTTGTTTTGTGCAGTAACATCCCAGCCTTCAACCGCATCATCCACAAAATCTATACCTGGCGAAAGAATGAGTTTGTCATAGCCTATGGAACCTCCACCTGCTAACGAAACAGTTTTTGCATCACGATCAACATCAACTGCCCAATCGTGGACCACATTTATGCCATAATCGCTGGCTAATGTACCATATCTGTGGCCTATATCAGAGACCGACTTAACCCCACCAAGGTAGAGGTTCGAAAAGAAGCAGGTATAATAAGTCCGTGTTGGTTCAACTAAGACCACGTCAAGCTCACCTTTGCTGTCTTTTGCAAGATAACGAGCTGCTGTAGCGCCACCGGCACCACCCCCAACCACGACGACGCGTGGCTTTCCGTGAGCTCCTGCCATTACTAAAGGTGCCGATAACGATGCTGCAGCTGCAGCTGTGGTCCCTAGGAATGTACGTCTGTTTAATGTCATTATAGTTTCTCCTCCCTATTATTTTTTTATTTCTAATTCTTCAAAGTACGCAGCCAAAGCTGCAATTTCTTGATCAGTCAGCCGCCCTGCGACTAATTGCATTACTGAATTATCACGATACTTTGCACGGTATGCATGAAGTGCCGTAACAAATTGGTTCTTCGACAACCCATGAATAATTGGAATGCCGTCGCCACTGCCACTCAATTGATGGCATGTTAAACACTCACTGGCAAGATATTCGCCATATTCAGAATCGCCCTGCAGTGATAGGATATCAGAAGAAACCGTAAATCCTAAAGATGAAGAAGTTTCCGTTACGTCAATAGTATTTTCAGTCGATAGTTTCTGAGTTTTTTCAGGTTCAGAAAACTGGGCTAAATAAGCAATAACACTTTTCCTATCGTCAGCTTTTCGCAATCCACTAAAACTCATCTTTGTTTTAGGCATGAATTTTTTAGGATTCTCTAAATAAGGATCAAGGTTTTCAACGCTCCAAATTGCGCCATCTTGAGCTGCCGCCAATAAAGATTTGGAATATTTAAACCCGTCCACGTTTCCCATTGGACGCCCAACTACAGCATTTAAATGTGGGCCAGTTCTATTTTTTGCTCCATCACCGACCTGATGACAAGTAGTGCATTTTTTAAATACCTTTTCACCCTTTGCAACTAATATTGGATCAATTCTGTCAGTATCAGTTGTCAGTATAGTCGGACTACTCAATGAAGAATTTTCAATTATCTCCAGAGAGTTTTCCACCACCTCTTCGTCTGGGGTGACATCCAAAACTGATGCTCGCATTGTAATCTTTACGTCAGATTTACAGTTTTCCATGCAAGGTTTGATCCGCCACATAGAATATTCAGTTTTAAACCGATCATCGATAATAAAGCCATCTTTATTGTACATCTCAAAATCAGAAAAGTTTTCATGGCTGAGTTCAAAATCATCATCCACAAGGTAATTGGAATATAAGATATATGCGACGGTCGCATAAGTTTCATCTACGGTTAAGGTTCCAGCCGCACCAAAAGGCATAGACCTGTGGATATAGTCCCAAGCCGTAGATAAATGCGGCCAGTATGAACCAACAGTTTTAACGGGATCCTCGTCTGCCAATGTATCAAAACCGTCCGCCAAAACAGGCCAATTATCTACGCCTTCTGCAAAGTCACCATGGCAAGACGCACATTTGTCAGCAAAAACTTCTTCACCCCACATTACATCGCCACGCCCCTTCGGTAGCCCCCGACCATCAGGTAAAACATTAACGTCCCATGCTAAAATTTCTTCTGCAATAGCGCTACGGCCCAAACCAAAAATACCATCACTATCAGGAGCAGGCTCAGAAAAGGTCCCTGTTGACGCCAGCGCTAATGCTTTGGCCTGAACGGCTTTAACTTTTTCTTCCAATTCATTCGCTCGAGCAGTTTTTGCCACTATTTCTAAATTTGAAGATTGTGCATGAACTTCCATATCACCCAAACGATCTTCCAAAATATCAATCTTACTTTGACCATAATTCCAATTGGCCACTACAAATGCACCCGACAATACAATCGCTGTACCGCTCAGCAATGATAGAACTAGATTAAGAGACTTCGACATTTTCAGCGATCCCCTCTTCATTCACGTACCAAGTCTGAACGCAGTTATTGTGATAAACATTATTTTCGCCACGCACACTGCGAAGCTGTTCTTTGGTTGGTTGAACATATCCAGTTTCATCCATTGCACGTGATTGAAGAAGCATTTCAGCCCCATCCCATTCAGTATCTAGGTAGAACCGTGTCAGAGCCTTACTGTCCCCCTGTTTTCCTAGGCGAGACGTCTGCCAAGTAACACCACCATCTTTGGACACATCAACTCGAGTGATCTTACCATGACCAGACCAAGCCAATCCAGAAATGACCATTGGGCCACTACCATGTTTTATTGGCGACTGTGGACTTGGGGATGTAATGACTGATTTAGCATCCATTACCCATGTCCACTTACGGGCAGTACCATCTTTCAAGACATCGGTATATTTTGAGGTTTCCTCGCGGCTTTCCACCGCAGTATCGACAATCTCTATACGACGTATCCACTTAACCCACATATTGCCTTCCCAACCAGGAACAACCAAACGTACCGGATAACCATGTTCCATCCGCAAGGCTTCACCATTGGCTTTAAAAGCTACTAATACATCGTCGAGCGCTTTTTCCATTGGAATTGATCGACCATTTGAAGAAGCATCTGCTCCTTCCACAAACACCCATTTGTCGAAGGACATGTCAGCCCCTGCTTCTTTTAATAAAGCTCGAAGTGGAACCCCTGTATATTCCATATTGTGAATCATACCGTGTGTGAACTGCACACCATTCAGCTGAGCGCCCGCCCATTCCATGCCAGTATTGGCTGCACATTCACAAAAATATACATGGTTTTCACGGGGAAATCGTTCTAAATCTTCATAAGTAAACACGAGTGGACGATCCACCAAACCATTAATCATCAATCTATAATCTTCTTTACGCAGTTCGATTGCACCAGAATGATGCCGTTCAAAAGCACAACCTTGCGGAGTAATTGTTCCATCCAAAGCATGTATCGGTGTGAAATTGATGGAAGAGATCGGGGAGGCTGTTAACCACTCCACGTTTCGGCGTACAACATCAGATTCGAAACTAATCGGCAAACCATAGGGAGTTTCATCAACACCTACCCCAGTCATCGAAGCCCACTCCTGAGTTTCAGTGATAAGGGGATCACCTGAATTCGACCAAGCTGCGCTTCCTGTCACTCCAACTACGGTGGCTGCACTACCTTTTAAAAAAGCCCTACGGGATTTTTTTTGTTCAAATTCAGGCATTAGTGTCATCTCCATGGGTCATAGTTCTTGGCCTATTAATTTAACGTTACTATCACTTGATACACTTATCATGCCTTGTTTACGGATATAGTTTTCAACTACCTCCCAAATCTGCGGTCCCTCAGTACCTTCATTCACCGACGCCCAGCCAGCCACCGTATAAGACTTTTCTGGATCAATGCGTTCGCCCGTACTCAGCAATATTAAATCACTAATCCTATTTCCTTGGGCTTTACTGACATCAATCGTATAGGCAATACCACCAGTACGTACCATGTCACCCCCTTGCTGATAATAGGGATCAGGGTTAAAAATATTGTCAGCAACGTCTTCCAAAATAACTTTTAAAAAATCACCAGTCATTTCAGATCGGTAAGCTTCACCATAAGTTATCGCCGTCATATTAAAAATATCTTCACGCGTTATGTTTTGGTCCGGCAGTAATGATGGTCCCCAACGCACACCTGGGCTCAATGCAATTTCAGCATCACGCTCGGATAGCAAAGCATCGCAAATGAGGTTATCCCAAGTACCATTTAGGTTCCCTCGGCGGTAGAGTAGGCTGTTTGTTTGACCAACAACTTCGGAAAGCTCTCTTTGGAACGGTGCGCGTTGCTCATCAATCAGTACAGATACATTTTGATCCGGTTCAATCACGTCTGAAAAAATTGGAATAAGTTTTGTACGATATCCCATCATACGGCCATCGCGAATATCTAAGTCAACACGGCTGACAAACTTACCATTTGACCCAGATGCTATTATTATGGTTTCACCAACAATCACTGGTTCTGGAAGCGCATCATGGGTATGCCCAGATAAGATCACATCAATCCCAGGCACAACCCTTGCCATTTTCTTATCAACATCAAATCCATTATGAGACAAAAGGACAACACATTCGGCACCAGCCGCACGAACTTCATCAACCATCGCAGCCATATTTTCGTCACGTAGACCAAAACTGTATTCAGGGTACATCCAACCTGGATTTGCTATTGGCATATAAGGAAAAGCCTGCCCAATGACCGCGATTTTAGTACCACC
>CETY01034087.1_pt1 | contig 13229 bp, 16 predicted proteins | sample 361551 | NCBI WGS metagenome assembly CETY01 (sample SAMEA2623135, study PRJEB7988) | marine metagenome | biome: marine biome (ENVO:00000447); feature: deep chlorophyll maximum layer (ENVO:xxxxxxxx); material: "saline water (ENVO:00002010), including plankton (ENVO:xxxxxxxx)" | depth 45 m | reverse complement strand
TAACGAATTGGTCACAGGTTCGAATCCTGTGCGACCCACCATCTTTTTAGTGAATTAATATATGTCCATATTAATCAGCTCCATCAAAACGTCTATTAAAAGACTTTCTTTATCTTTCACCAAAGAGTCTGGGCTTGCCGGTTTTTTCTTTTTTTTAGTTTTATGCTCTTGGTATATCTTACGACCTGTTAGAAATGAAATGGCTGTTCAAAACTCAGATATACTTCCGTATCTCTTGGGTATTGGCGCATTTGTGATGCTGCTTTTAAATCCAATTTATTCATGGCTTGCTTCACGAAGAAATCTAAAAGGAGTATTAGTTGGGTGCTATTCATTTTTTATCCTTAATTTATTGGTATTTATTTTATTATGGAAATTTTTTAATCTATCTTCAGCAATTTGGCTAAGCCAAATTTTCTATATTTGGTGTAATGTCTACTCTTTTTTTGTTGTATCTATTTTCTGGGTAGTAATTATTAATCTATTTCGTGGAGAAGGTGCAGCGAATTTTTTTGGTGTTATTGCTGCGGGTGGATCTTTGGGAGCATTTCTTGGCTCGGAGATTTCTAAACAATTGGCTTCTACTTTTAATGAATCGGGCATCATTTTCTTTACGCTAATTTCAATTATTTTTTTGATGCTGGCCCTTGCAACAGGGCTTATTTTGCTTCGAAGATTTGAATCTGTAGAGGGTATTGATGAGGCGGCAGGCGGCACTAGTTTTGATGCTCTTCAAAATCTAATTTCCTCTTCGCAGATAAGATCTATTGGATTATATATGTATTTTTGGACCGCAATGATGACTATTCATTGGGTTACCTCAATAGAAATAGTGAATTCCTGGTCCTCAGACGGAGGCAATAGAATTATTTTCTTTACCAAGATTGAGCAAACTGTAACCATCCTTACATTATTTACACAATTTTTCTTAACTTCCGCAATTATAAGATTTGCTGGACCCAAAACTATTCTGATGTTCTATGGCCTTCTATTTATGGGAGCATATATTGGCTATTATTTAAATCCCTCAATAGGGTTTGTGTTTGTTATAACAATTATTTTAAGACTATTTGAATACGGAATTAACAAACCAACAAGAGAGTTAGTCTTTAGTTATTTAAAAAGAACGGACAGATATAAATCAACAGTTATGGTTGATACATTTTTGGTGAGAATGGGAGATTTTTCAGGCAGTGGATTTATTCTTTTTTCTAAATCTTTTGGATTAGCTTTTTCACAGGTTCCGTTGTTCGCTATTCCATTTGCAGCTTGTTTAGCAATGCTAGGTTACAAGATTCCTCCGAAAGAGAAAATTAGCAATTAAAAACCTCTTCTCGTACTGAGTTTTTCTTGTGCAAGCTTTATTTTTGTCATGATTGTCTCTGATGTTTGAAATGAATTATTTGAAAGCCCTAATGCAAATTTAAATTGATTTAATGCATTTTCATAATCACCCAAAAGCATTAAATATTCTCCTCTACTCAAATGATAACCAATAATATTTTTACCAACCCTTTGAACTTCTGATAATTGAAGCCACAAACCTGGATCACGATTTTTTTTAATAAGAAGGTCTCTTAGAATTTCTTCTGCTTTAATAGTTTCTTTTTTTGCACTCAGAATTTTTGATTTGATAATAGATGCAGGATAGTTTTTCGGAGAAATATTAAGAACTTCATTAATATTTTTAAGGGCATCATCTATACGTTGTTCATGAAGTAGTATCTCTGATTTTGTAGTATTTAAAATAAGATTTTTAGGAAACTTTTCTAACATTTCATTTACAAGTTCTATTGCTAACTCAGCCTCGCCATTAGCCTTAAGTGCAGTTATATACGCATATTTATTTTCATTTGTAGAGTTATCAAGATATAGTTTTTTAAAATATCTAGCAGCAGCTTGTGGCGATGCTGAGTAATACCGCGTTTTTAGTCTTCCTTTGATAAATTCAAAATCAATTGTATTTTTTTTGCCGCCTGAAAATTCTATTCTTTCAGCAGCATTGAAGGCATCACTTACTCTTGATGAAGTTATTGGATGTGTTAAGAGAAATTCAGGGGGATTATCACCTGCCAATTTTCTTGTTTTTGCCATATTTTCAAACATTTCTCCCATTCCCCTGGGATCATATCCTGCAGCAATTAAATTATTAAAACCATATCTATCAGCTTCCCGCTCAAAAATACGACTGTATCTTAGCTGTTGTTGGGCAAGCGCTGCTGGTCCAGCTATAAATGCAGATGGATTATTTGAGACAATAGCCAGAGCTATAGCGGAGACCATGATTAATGATGATGCTAGATTTGTATCTTTGCCCCGCAATATATTTCTAGCAAAATGACGTTGACTTAAATGAGCTAATTCATGACCTAGGACAGAAGCAAGTTGAGCTTCATTTCCAGCATTTAAAAATAAACCTCCATTTACCCCAATTACTCCACCGGGAGCGGCGAATGCATTTAGCGATTTTTCATCAATTAATATTATTGTAAATTGTCGGTCTTTTACCTGAGAGGTTTCTGAAAGTCTATATATTAATAATTCGGTATACTCTTGTATTATTGGATCGTTAATTAATGGAGCTTGAGCATAAACTTGTTCCAAAAAACCTTGACCTAAAATTTTCTCTTGTTCAAGAGAAATTACTCCAGAAACTCTATCTCCTAAGCTGGGCAAATTTAAATCTTTTTCCTGAGCAAATAAAAGCTGAGTAATTAAGGATAATAGAAAAATAGAACGACTAATCATGATTTTTGTATTTTTTAAGTTGCTTTTAAACTTAACCTATTGAGTAATTTCAATTAACATAGCATTTCTATGACAATTTTAAATATAAAAAGTGCTAGAAGAGTTAAATAGCCTGTTAAAAAAAGTTTTCTCGAATGAAGAAACTCTTGTTTTCGCATTGTTGTTAACTGGTTCCTTTTTAGCCCTATTTTTTTTGGGCAACATCTTAACACCGTTTTTAATAAGCCTTATATTTGCCTATTTACTTATAGGTATGCAATCTCGTATGGAGCAGTATGGGATGAACACACTAGCTTCATTAATTTTTACATACTGTTTCTTTTTACTAGTTGGTGTAGCAATGATTGTTTGGCTGGGTCCTATGGTATATCAACAGCTGCAATCCTTGATTCTTGAAATTCCTAAATGGGTAAACTCTTCTATGATATTTGTTCAGGACATTCCGCAAAAATACCCTGATTTAATTTCTTCTGATCAAATTACAACATTTTTACAAAGTCTTTCCGGGCAGGTTACATCTATCTCACAAGACTTTTTAAAAGCTTCTATTGCCGGTATTCAAAATACAGTTACCGTTGCCATAAATTTAATTCTTCTGCCTATCCTCGTATTTTTCTTTTTATTTGACAGAGAAGCAATTATTTCAGGCTTTTTAGCTATTTTGCCTAAAGATAGAGACATGCTAAAAAATGTTTGGGTTGAAATGGATGATCAATTAAGCAATTACGCAAGAGGCAAAGCAATTGAAATTGTAATTGTTGGCGTAGCTGCTGCTATCATTTTTATGTTTTTTGGCTTGCAATATATTGCTCTTTTATCGGTTTTGGTTGGTTTTTCAGTTCTTATACCTTTTTTAGGAGCTTTTATTGTAACTATTCCTGTTGTAGCTATAGGACTTCTTCAGTTTGGACTTACATTCGATTTTTGGCTTTTACTGGGTGCTTATATAATATTGCAGATACTTGATGGCTATTTATTAGTACCGATACTTTTTTCAGATGCAGTAAAGCTTCATCCAGTAATTATAATGCTTGCAGTTTTTGTATTTGGAAGTATGTTTGGTTTTTGGGGAGTATTTTTTGCAATCCCAATTGCAACCCTAATTAAGGCTATCTGGAATTCATGGCCAGAAAACTCAGCTTCCTAAGGCTTATTTTAATAACTCCTGCACAGTTTCTAGTACCTCTTGAACATGCCCCTTTACTTTAACTGCTCTCCATTCTTTTATTATCTTTCCTTTTTCATTAATGATAAAAGTACTCCTATCTACACCCATATATTGTCTTCCATACATTGATTTCATCTTCATAACATCAAAAGCTTTACACACTTTTTCATCTGGATCAGATAACAGTTCAAACGGAAAGTTTTGCTTAGATTTAAAGTTTTCATGAGATTTAATAGAATCTCGTGATACTCCTAAAATTTCAGTATTGCATTTTTTAAATTTCTTATAGTTATCTCTAAATTCTTGGCCCTCTGTAGTGCAGCCAGGAGTTGAATCTTTCGGATAAAAGTAAATAACAACATTTCTATCTTTATAGGTTTCATTTGATATGGTTTGCTCGTTAGTTGCTTCGGCACGAAACTTAGGGCATTTTTTTCCTTCTAAATTTTTGATCATCATTTCCTTAAAAAAAAGTGTATAGTTTCATTCTTTACTGAAAACATTAACGATGCAACCCCTCCAAGGCAGTTTTGTAGCTCTAGTCACCCCCATGAACGCTGATGGAAGTTTAGACTTTAATGCGCTGGGAGACCTTATAGAGTGGCATATTGAATCTGGAACTAACGGAATCGTTGCTGTTGGAACAACGGGTGAGTCAGCAACTGTAAGCATCCCTGAACATATAAAAATTATTGAAAAAACCATAAGTTTTACCGCAGGAAGGGTGCCGGTAATTGCTGGAACGGGAGCAAATTCAACTCAAGAAGCGATAGATCTAACTCAGAATGCTGCATCAATTGGCGCAGACTATACCCTTATAGTGACTCCATATTATAACAAACCTAACCAAGAAGGTTTATTTCAGCATTTTTCAAAAATTGCAGACTCCGTAGATATACCGCAAATTCTATACAATGTTCCATCCCGTACAGCATGTGATTTAAAGCCAGATACTGTTAGGAGACTATCAAATCATCCGAATATTATTGGGATTAAAGAGGCTGTAGACGACGCAGAAAGATTGGCAGAGCTTATTTCAATCTCTCAAGGTATGGACCAAAAACATTTTTCAATTTTCTCGGGCGACGATCCAACTTTCAACCACTTTATGTCTATTGGTGGAGATGGTGTAATTTCTGTTGCTGCAAATATTATCCCTCATCATATTGCTAGGATTTGTTCATTAAATTTAAGCAATCAATTTAATGATGCCATAGAATTAGATTCAAATTTTAGAAGTTTATATGAACTTTTATTTATTGAATCAAATCCAATACCTGTGAAGTGGATGTTGCATAAAATGAATAAAATTCAATCTGGTATTCGACTTCCTTTGATACCTTTAAGCAACGATTTACATGAACAAACAATTAGGGAGATGGTAAAATTAAAATTGATATGAATATAAAATATTTAAAAGACTCTCTTCTTTTCCTTGCTATTTTTTCTATTACATCGTGCTCTTATATTTCAGGGCCAGAAGGCCTTTTTCCAGAAACAAAAAATAAATTTTTTGAAGAAGAAATTGCACCTGATTTAAATTTACCTTCATCAGAACTTATCATCGAAAAAGATGATCATTATCCACCAATTAATCAAACTATACCTGTAGCTGAGGTTCAAAATATTCCTGTGCCTAGGCAAATATTTTCTTCTGGTGAGTCCAATGAGGTCCAATTAAGGCGTCTTGGCGAACTTATGTGGGTATATGTTGAAACTCTGCCTTCAACATCATGGCCAATTACAAAGAGCTATTTCGAAGCTTCCTCTATGGAAATCATTGAAACTGATCCAGATGCAGGCATCATGCTTATTGAGTATTCTGACTCTCTTAATTTAAAAATCACAATCGAACACGGCATAAAAGAATCTTCAACAGAAATTTTTCTCTCTTCATATTTGGATGACTCGAATTCTCCAAACGCCACTGAACCTGAATTCATTCAAGCTGAACTCAGTAAAATAGTTGAATTTTTTGCGAGCTCTGCATCTTCTTTTTCTGGGACCTCATTGGCAGCTCAAAATCTAAATGATAGAAAAAAAGCAAAGATTTTTAATTTAAATGATAGAACTATTATTGAGCTGAATCTTGGATTTGACAGAGCTTGGTCCGCGATCAGCAGAGCACTAAATGCTGGCAATATAACCTCTAATGATATTGATAGAAATAATGGAATATTCTTGGTGAGCTATTCTGTTGAATCAGAAAAGAAAGGCTGGTTTTCCTTTTTAAACTTTAATGATGACCAAAACGATGGATCACTCTTGCTTGGAGAAGCTGCGGAATTTAAAATAATTCTTAAATCTGAAAATAACAAGACTAATATATATGTCGAATCTTTAGAAGGGAGCAACGAGGATGCCGAAGCACTTATCTCTAAAATTAATGAATTATTAAGTTAGAAAATTATGGAAAAAATATCTCAAATAACTACTGGTAAAGCTAAATCTTTGTTTACTACTAATGAGCCTGATCAATTAATCATGGAGTTCAGGGACGATACCTCTGCTTTTGATGGAAAAAAAATAGAAGCTCTTGATAATAAAGGTAAAGTTAACAATCAATTTAATGCTTTTGTAATGGAGTTCTTGGCATCTAAGGGGATTGAAACTCATTTTATTAAACTCCTTTCAAATCATGAATCTTTAGTTCATAAGCTTGAGATGTTTCCTATTGAGTGTGTTGTTAGAAATAGAGCTACAGGCTCACTTTGCAAAAGACTGGGTATTGAAGATGGACTTATACTAGACCCTCCCTTGTTTGAATTTTTTTTAAAAGATGATGATCTAGGGGATCCCTTAATCAATGATCATCATATTGAATCATTTGGTTGGGCAACCCAAGAAGATGCAGATGCTATGAGGGATTTAACTCTAAAGATTAACGATATTCTTATTAAATTTTTTATGGAAGCTAATTTAATTTTAGTAGATTACAAACTAGAATTTGGAAAATTCCAGGGCAAGATGCTTCTTGCAGACGAATTTACACCAGATGGTTGTCGTTTGTGGGACAAAGATACATTAACAAAAATGGATAAAGATAGATTTCGCCAAGATCTCGGTGATGTCATAGAAACCTATGGAGAAGTTGGTGAACGTCTTGGGATGAAGATAAAACTTGACTAAATGACTCAGGTATTGATAATACCTGCATGAATTTCACAACTAAAAGTCGATATGCCGTTAATGCATTAGCAGACCTAGAATATCTTTCGAATTATGAGATCCCGGTTTCTTTAAAAGATATTTCTGATAGGCAAGGCATTGATTTAACTTATCTTGAGCAATTATTTAGAAAACTAAGAATCGCAGGCATTGTTAAGAGCGTTCGTGGAAGAAATGGAGGATATTTATATGCTTCTCATCCTCAGGAGATCAGCATCAAACAGATCATGGATGCTGTTGAAGAAAACTTAGATGCAACAAATTGCGCAGGTACTTCTTCTTGTCACGCAGGTTATCAATGCAATTCTCATAAATTGTGGGATGACTTAAATGGTGTAGTTGATAAATTTTTAAGCGATATTTCTATTACTGATCTTGTAGAAAGGCCTAGAGATCCCCATATACCTCTTAAGGAAATTACATCATGAGCAACGAAATCAATTTACCAATCTACATGGATTACGCATCTACTACACCAGTAGATCCTCGTGTTGCAAAAAAAATATCTGATCATCTTACCCTGGACGGAAACTTTGGAAATCCTGCTTCACGCTCACACAAGTTTGGCTGGAAAGCCGAAGAGGCAGTTGAAGAGGCTAGATCTCATGTAGCGAATTTAGTGAATTGTGATCCAAGAGAAATAGTTTGGACTTCAGGAGCTACTGAAGCAGACAATTTAGCCATCAAAGGCATTGCCAATTTTTATGAAAAGAATGGTAAGCATATTATTACCTCGAAAATAGAACATAAAGCTGTTCTAGATCCTTGTAGACAGTTAGAAAGAGATGGTTTTGAAGTGACCTATTTAGAGCCTAATGAGGGTGGCCTAATTACACCTGAGGCTATTTTAAATGCAATCAGAGAAGATACCGTGCTTATTTCAATTATGCATATCAACAATGAATTAGGCACCATCAATGATCTTGCTGGCATTGGAAAGATTGCACGTGAAAAAGGTATCTTTTTCCATGTAGATGCAGCTCAAAGTACTGGTAAAATTGCTATCGATTTAAATGCTCTTCCAGTTGATTTAATGTCATTCTCAGCTCATAAAACATATGGGCCTAAGGGAATAGGAGCTTTGTTTGTCCGAAGAAAACCGCGAGTAAGAATTGAAGCCCAAATTCATGGAGGCGGACATGAAAGAGGCATGAGATCTGGAACACTAGCAACACATCAAATTGTTGGAATGGGCGAAGCTTTTAGAATTGCAAAAGAAGAAATGGAAGATGACAAGAAAAAAATCCAATATTTGCATGACAAGTTTTATGAATCTATTTCAAAGATTGAAGAGATATATGTCAATGGAGACATTGATAATAAAGTTAGCAACATTCTAAATATCAGCTTTGCTTATGTCGAAGGAGAATCATTAATCATGGCTTTAAAAGATATTGCAGTTTCCTCAGGATCAGCTTGTACTTCTGCCAGTTTAGAGCCATCCTATGTTTTAAGAGCGCTTGGACGAAAAGACGAGCTTGCATCAAGCTCTATACGCTTTTCATTTGGAAGATTTACCACTGAGGAAGATGTGGATTACACATTAACTTTAATCAACCATGCTGTTGATAGGCTGAGAGAGCTATCTCCATTGTGGGAAATGTATTTAGATGGAATTGATCTAGATACAGTAGATTGGCAAACCCACTAAATATTGGGAGGTATTTATGGCATATAGCAAAAAAGTTGTAGACAAATTTGAGAACACCATCAATGAGCCTGCAAAATATAACGTTGGAAGATTTGATCCAAAAGAGATGAATGTTGGAACTGGAATGGTTGGAGCTCCAGCATGTGGCGATGTTATGAAGCTGCAGATTAAATGTGAGAGCCAAGGAAATACTCATGTTATTAAAGATGTGAAGTTCAAGACCTATGGTTGTGGTTCTGCAATCGCTTCATCAAGTGAACTAGTGGAGATGTTAATTGGAAAAACTCTAGAGGAAGCTAAGGAAATTAAAAATATTGATATTGTTGAGGCTCTAGAATTACCTCCAATTAAAATTCATTGCTCGGTTTTAGCAGAAGACTCTATAAAACAAGCAATTGAAGATTACGAGCAAAAACAATAATTAATCATGGAAACATTCACTCCACAAGAACTTAGATTTTCAGAAAAGGCTATTTTGCACTTTTCAACTTCCCTTAAGAGTAATGGTAAAAGTGATGGAGTAAGAATTGGTGTTAGAAAAGCTGGATGCTCTGGCTTTGAGTATTTTTTTGAGTTTGTTCAGAATAAACAATTAAATACAGATGACTTTATTTTTGATAAAGATGATTGCAGGATTTACGTTGACAAAGAAAGCTTGAATTACCTGAAAGGTAGTTTGATTGATTATGCAGAAGATGGCCTTAATCAGGGAATCAAATTTCATAATCCAAATGCTAAAGCCGTTTGTGGTTGCGGCGAAAGCTTCACCATCTAAATGGCGCATATAAAATTATTACCTCATTTTGAGTTATGCCCTGATGGTGCTGAATTTGAAACTTTAACTGATGAATCTATTTGTGAAGCTGCTTTAAGATCGGGTATTAAAATTGAACATGCATGCGAAATGTCATGCGCATGTACTACGTGTCACATCATAGTTCGAGATGGATTTAATGATCTAAATGAGGCATCTGAAGATGAAGAAGATTTGCTTGATAAGGCTTGGGGACTTGAACCAAACTCTCGTTTAAGTTGCCAAACTATCCCAGAAAGCGGAAATTTTACCGTTGAATTACCAAAATATACTATTAACCAGGTATCAGAGGATCATTAATAATGAAAATTACATGGTCAGATATATTAGAAATAGCAATATATCTTAGTGAAGCGTACCCTGAAATAGATCCTCAGTGGATAAGTTTTCCAGACTTGCATCAAAAGATTTGTAGTTTAGAGAGTTTTGAAGATGACCCGCAAAACTCCAATGAAAAAATTCTTGAAGCAATTCAAATGGCATGGATAGCTGAATTGGACTAACTCACCTATAATGTCGCAAATTTAGGAGTAACCTTATGACAATACAACGAACACTTTCCATTATTAAGCCTGACGCAACATCAAAAAATATTATTGGAAAAATAATAGATCGATTTGAAGAAAATGGTCTTAAGGTTGTTGCAGGTAAATTAATACACATGGATCCAGTCAAAGCAGCAGGCTTCTATGCTGAACATGAGGGAAAACCTTTTTTCCCAAATCTTGTTGAATATATGACATCTGCCCCAGTATTTGTTCAGGTTCTTGAGGGAGATAATGCTGTATTAAAAAATAGAGAGTTAATGGGTGCCACAAATCCAAGCGAAGCAGATCCTGGAACGATTAGAGCAGATTTTGCGGAGACAATTGACGCTAACGCGGTTCACGGATCTGATTCAATAGATAGCGCAGCAAGAGAAATCTCCTATTTTTTTGATGATAGTGAAATCTTTTAATTGAGTGCATAAAGAAAAAATAAATTTACTAGGATTCTCGCATAAATCACTGGTAGATTTTTTTCAGTCAATAGGGCAACCAAGTTTTCGAGCCCCCCAATTAATGAAATGGGTTCATCAACGGGGGGTTATCGATTTTATGCAAATGACTGATTTTAGTCTTTCATTAAGAAATCAACTTCATGAAATTGCTCAAGTTAAACCGCCTTTAGTGGAAGATTGCTTGCTATCTCCAGAGGGAACAAAAAAATATTTAATCAAACTGGATTCTGGTTCAATGATAGAAATGGTTAAGATTCCAGAAAAAAAACGGTTGACTCTTTGTATATCTTCACAAGCAGGATGCGCATTGCAATGTTCTTTCTGTGCTACGGGTGCGCAGGGCTTTGAAAGGAACTTATCTGATGCTGAAATTATTGGTCAATTATGGCTGGCCAATTTCCATGATAAATCTAGCCCACCTATATCAAATGTTGTATTTATGGGAATGGGCGAGCCTTTGTTAAATATTGAACCAGTTATGACGTCCATTAGTCTAATGCAGCATCAAAATGCATACGGACTTTCCAAGAGAAGAATTACCCTTAGCACTTCAGGTATCGTGCCAGAAATCAACAAGCTTGCCGACAAAACTGATGTCTCATTGGCAATATCTTTACATGCTGCTAATAATATTCTTAGAGATGAAATAGTTCCAATTAATAAAAAATATCCACTGGAAGATTTATTAGAAGCTTGCAAGAACTATTTAAAAACTCAAAGCAAACGCAAAACCATAACAATCGAATATATTTTAATTGATGGCGTCAATGATTCATTAAATCATGCAAAAGATTTAGCCAAGATCCTTAATGGATTATCATGCAAAATAAATCTAATACCCTTTAACCCGTTTGATGGATGTGACTATCTTCGATCTCAAGAAAACAACATTTATAAATTTAAAGATTTTCTTGTTAAAAAGGGACTAATCACTACTTTGAGAATAACAAGAGGAGATGCGATTGATGGAGCATGTGGACAACTTGTAGGTAAGCTTACTAAAAGCGTTAAAGGTAAGAATAAAAAAAATTCAATTAATCTTATTGATACTTTATGAGCCTTAAATCTGCACATACAGGTAAGATTGGGAAAGCTTTTATAAGCGCTCGCATCCTTCGCTCAATTAGTCAGGATGAGGCAGCTAGCCTAACTCTCATTAACATTGAATACATAAAGGCTATTGAATCTGGCGATTATGCAATTTTTCCAGCAAGAATGTTTGCCGTTAAATATTTTGAAAAATATGCACAATTTCTTAATTTAGAGATTAATTTTTTTGATATTTATAATGCTGAAGTAGTTGCTGCAGCTGAGAAAGAAATTGACGCTGGGTTACCTAAGAAATCATTTTCTCAAAAAAACATTTTGACCATTGCTTGTATATGTATTATTTTTTTAATTTCACTGGTTTTTATTTTTCAAAGTAATAATAATATTGTCAAAGATGTTGAGCTTAGACTTAAACAATCGTCCAGTAATGCTGAAGATTTACAAATAGATATCAACTCAACAATAGATAATGACATCAGTGTATTGCATAACGAAATTAATAATTTTTTTATGCAAGATAAACTTGATTCAATTCAGCTTGATGTTACTGTTGATTCATTGGAACCAGAAGCATGAACAATTCCTGGATAAAAAGAAAAAAAACTCATCCTATATTTGTAGGCAGTGTTGGAGTAGGTGGAGATTATCCTATATCTATTCAATCAATGACAAATACCAATACGGCTGATATTCAGGCTACTGTTAGTCAAATTGAGGAATTAGAAGCAGCTGGAGCTGATATTGTCAGAGTCTCTGTTCCAGATAAAGACTGTGCAAATGCATTTAAATCCATAAAAAGTTTAGTCTCAGTTCCCCTCGTTGCAGACATTCACTTTGATTATAAAATCGCTTTGCTTGTTGCGGATTCCGCTGATTGCCTAAGGATTAATCCGGGCAATATTGGTAAAGAAAAGAAGGTTCAAGAAATTATTCAAGCCGCCAAGGATAACGATATCCCAATAAGAATTGGCGTTAATGCTGGCTCATTGGAGAAAGACCTCCAAAAGAAATATGGAGAGCCCAATTCAGATGCTTTAGTTGAATCTGCTTTAAGGCATGTAGATATCTTAGATAGATATAATTTTTCAAATTTTAAATTAAGCCTTAAAGCGTCAAATATCCAAATGACTGTAGATAGTTATAGAAAGTTTTCTAAATTGCTTAATCAGCCTTTGCATTTGGGTATTACAGAATCTGGAAGTTATAGAGCGGGTTCAGTTAAGTCGTCTATTGGTTTAGGCATGCTCTTATCTGAAGGGATAGGAGACACAATTAGGGTCTCACTCGCCTCAGATCCAGTTGATGAAGTGAAGATTGGCTGGGATATTTTGAAAAGTCTTAATCTTAGAAGTAGAGGCATAAGAATAGTTGCATGCCCAAGTTGCTCAAGACAAAACTTTAATGTTATAGAGGTGGTTAATGAACTTGAAACAAGATTTGAGGGTATTTCTGAAGATTTAGAAGTGGCAATCATTGGTTGTTATGTTAACGGTCCAGGTGAATCCAAGGCAGCTGATGTTGGACTAACTGGCGGGCCAAGCAATTTGCTTTATGTCAATGGCGCCCCATCAAAAAAAGTCTCCAATGAGAAACTTGTTGATACAATAGAAGAGCAAGTAAAAGAACAGCT
>CETY01178320.1_pt1 | contig 13291 bp, 13 predicted proteins | sample 361551 | NCBI WGS metagenome assembly CETY01 (sample SAMEA2623135, study PRJEB7988) | marine metagenome | biome: marine biome (ENVO:00000447); feature: deep chlorophyll maximum layer (ENVO:xxxxxxxx); material: "saline water (ENVO:00002010), including plankton (ENVO:xxxxxxxx)" | depth 45 m | reverse complement strand
ATTGATGAAGAAGAAAAGATTTTCCAAAATATAAGCCCTAACACATTGAATAAGAATTCAAATGCAATATTCGTATCATACCCGGGTAGTCTTAGCTTTAATAGGACTATTCGAGCCTTGATAGAATATTCACAATTCTTATATATACATGTATTGTGTTTACTATTAATAGGAATAATTCTATTTCCTGACTATAAGAAACCCTTATTTTATGTAGGGCTATTTAGTCTTTCATTATATATACTTTTCGCAGATAAATCGTGTATTTAGGGTTAAACTTGGGCTGGTTCAGAGCCATTTCTGGACCATTGTTTACGATTATAAGGAATTATAACCAAATCATTAAATACTTCTACAGGTTTTTTTGCTTCTATTTGTTCGAGAGTATCTGGTAATTTAGGATGTACAAAGTCAGCTTCAGGTTTTGTTGGTTTTTTTCCAAAACAATTAACATTAAAACGATTATTTTCATCAAATTGACCTCCATTTAAACCGGGTACTCCACACATAGTCCGTTCTTCTTCATTGTCAGCATTTTGTATTCTTTCCCAAGTTTTCTTTTGAGTAGGATAATATGCGGTTTGATTTTCAGACCAGCCGTAATTACACCATTCCGCTCCATGTTGATATGCATGAAGTAATTCATCATAACTTGCTAATTTGGCACCTAATTGTTCACATACAGCTTGTGCTTTATCATAAGTAACGGGTTCACCTGTAACATGAAAAACTTCTTCAATATCATGGGCATTTAGCTGACTTAATGGAGTAGCAAGATGATTGTGTGAAGAATCATTTAATGCGACTCTTTTGTCAGATGATTCTGATTCAATAGAATCTTTGGAATCATTATCTCTATTAAAAATAAAAAGAGAATCAGAATCTATGGGATATTTTTTGTACAGGAATATACATAGGCCAACTATTATTGCAAGTACTATTAAAAGTGGAACATACGAAAAAAAAGGATTCTCATTAATCATTACTATTTGTAAAGATAATTTATCCTGGAACAATAAAATCGTGAATACTATCATCAGAATCAACGCTTTCATCTGTAGACCAACTGTCTTCTGAGCCCACATCATCAAAACCATCAAAATGTTTTTCTTTCATATTTTCATAATCTTCTTTAGTAATACTGACTTGTTTATTATTAACATGGCCAATCAAATAAACATTACCAAAATATAGAATATTGTCTAAAGGAGTTGGTAATTCATGCTTATTTTCATCTCCAGCTTCACCTTCATCCCAAGCATATAAAGCAATCATTTTTTCATGTATATCATAATTATGACGCAATGATAAATAGCCTTTACCCATGGTTCTTTTTACATTCCTTGGAATTTTTTTTGTACTTAGTTTAGATTCTAATTTATTGACGTCAACTTCAAATTCAGCAATATCTCCCGTACATCTTAAACAAATAGCTTTATGACTCATATTCAACTTATGACTTAATGAAACTTTAACTCTATTTGTGAATCATTTTTTTTCAGAAAAATGATCATAATTTTGTTAAAATTATTAAATTAAGAAAAAGTAATTCCAAAATAACTTCAAAATGGTAAATAAAAATTATAAATATTATGAATTGAATAGCAATGGTTATGATGATGATGATGATGATTCGAATAGCGTTTTTTCAGATGATTCGTATGAATCAGATAGTTCATTTGATTCATATGTATCTACATATTCTAACGATTGTTTTGAACCAAGTGAACCTGAAAATAGTCTATTAAATATTTTAGTCTTAAATTGCAAAAAAGTTAACAAAATTGATGTTATTCATCCAAATCCTATTGATTTTGTATCAATTCTAGAAAATGTACCATTCACACATTTGACAAATCTAAAAACTGGAGAAAAAATAAAACAACAAAAATGATAAACAATGAGTGGTCCAATAAAAGTATATATTATAAAGTAAAAAATGGACGATCAAGAACATTATCACGATGATATAGTAAGACAACATGAACATAATGTTTATCATGGTTTAGCAACATGGTTTCCAACACCTTTAAATGAAACATATGAAAATTCAAATGAAATTTACATTTATTCAGGTGAAAACTATATTACATCAAATGCATTTGATATGGGAAATGTATTAATTAGTACTACATTATATGTATTGTTAATATGGGAAATTTATTACATATTTTGGTAGTTAATCTATACTAAAGTTAACAACATTCTTCTTTTTGTAGTTTTGTTTTGTGTTAATTTTTTTTCCTTTTTTAGATTTGGTTAAATTTTTAAAAATATAAAATTTATTGTACATTTCTTCGTCAATAGAAACTGAAACAGTACCAGTACCAGTGGGTGGTGCTTGTCCAGTTATAATATTAGATGCCATACCATTAATATTTTCAATTTCTCCTCTTAAACCAGCATTAAGGAATTCCTTTGTGATTCTTTCAAATGAGGCTTTTGTCAAAGGGCCATTTTCATAACCATCCATACCTCTCATATCAACTGATAAAAGTTTTCCGGTACCAACCATTCTATCGACTAATAATGAAATATGTCGTATATCTAAATCGCCAACATCTTTCAAAACAGCTGATAATTCTTCAATTAATACTTGTCTGGCGGCTTCTATACCAAAAGTGTCATAAATATCAAGTACATTATTAGAAATAGTTTTTTGTGTGTCTATTGATGGGTTATTAAAAAGATCTATTAATTGTGAGCCATTGGCTTTAATAAAATATTTTTTCTTTTGTATAACAGAACCAACAATTGGATCTCTATAATAACTAATATATTGTTCAACTTTAGCATTACTAATATTTTCAATACCGTTAATTTGTAGTGGTAAAATGCCAATATCCACTAACTCATTAATTTTTGATATTTGAAAATCCATAGGTATTTCTCCCTTTTTAGGTAAAGGAATAATTCTGGTGTTACCATTTGCTCTTGTAACATCTTCAACATCTATACGGAAAAATATAGCATTATTTTCAATATCAAGAATAGGATTATTAATATAATCTTGATCGTTAAGAGTTGTCCATGTATCGTATAATAAAGAAGTTTTAGTTTTAAAAAGTTCAAATCTTAATATCCAAGGTGATGTAATAGTTTCATGAACTCCAGTATCAATTTCTAATTTTTTATAATCTAATACTTTTTGTGAAACATTTTTAGAATCAAAAAAGAACTCATAAGATTTCAAAATATCTTTAATTGTTATTGATTCTATTTCCGATAAAATAATTTGGGCATCTTTTTCAACAAAACAATGTGGTTCTCTTAAATATATGAAACATGATGAATTATTTCTACCACTTGGTTCAAGATACATTAATTCTTTAAGACGAGGTACTCCTTGGCTTCTACCAGCTCCAGCAAAATGAAAACTATTTAAAGTCAATTGAGTACAAGGTTCACCAATTGATTGTGCGGCAATAACTCCAACTGGTTCTCCGGGTTCAATTCTTGAAAGTTTGTAACTTTTTTCTAAATTTAATAAAAATTCTTTGAATGCTTCTATAGTGAATCTGTGTTCACAAATTAATTGTTTAGGACCTGCTTTAGCATAAACTAAAAATTTAAAAAGATAATCGCATTCAAAAAATGGACTAATAGAACAATGTTCGAATAATTCTTTGTAACAAATAAGTATTGTAGTTGGGTCTAAATTTGTTTTATTAGTTTTTGATAGTTTATACTTATTAATAATAATTTGTAATTTTTCATCTATATTGATAGAATGGTATAGTTTAAACATATCTGATTGATTTTGAACTTTTTCAGTATTTATTATATTATCAATAAGTTTATTACGCATTTGAATAAATTGTTGAAAATATTCTTCAAAAAGTTTAGTATCTTGGGGAATTTTTTTAATAATTTGTGGTTCTATAGTAATTTTTAAATGTTCTTTTGAAGCATTAGAAAGCAAATTATATTTTAAGTCAAGCTGATCATAAGAACAAAATATATTTCTGATGTTAATTTCTTGGATACTTTCTCCGGTAGCATTATCATCTCCATAACAAAATTGAACTATATTATTTTGAGCATCATTAACAGTATGACTCCATTTAATTGTCATATCCTCAAGTGTTTTAACCATTTGTCTTTGTATATAACCCGTTTGTCCTGTTTGAAGAGCTTGTTCAATTAATCCTTCTCTACCACCACCAGCATGGAAGAAAAATTCAAATGGATGAAGACCTTTACTTAAAGAACTTCGAACAAATCCTCTTGTAGAAATATCTTCACTATATTTTTGAAAGTGAGGCAATGTTCTATTGGTATATCCGGTATTAGTTCTTTTACCATTAACAATTTGTTGTCCTAAAAATCCCTTCATTTGAGTAATATTTTTCTTTTTCCCTTTAGAACCGGATTTAATCATTGGTTCAAAACGGCTTTTTTCATCTTTGTATAGTAAATTTTCACTAATTGATGTAGCTTTTGCAATTTCTTCATTAACAAACTGTTCGAATAAATCTTTATCACATTCAACTTGAGAATTATGTATTTTTTCTATTCTTTTTGATATATTTTTAATCATTTGTGATGCTGCATCATCGACTTTAGTGTGTACTTCTTTACTTCTTTGTAAATCTTTAGGACCAATACTGTAAGTATGATGTATAAGATATTCATTTAATAACTTTTGCATATTTCCAGTCATTTCAAAGCATTTGTGCTCACCAAATTCATGATAACATTTGGAAATTATTTTGATCAAATCTTTTTTATTAATAGTTTTGGTTATTGTGTCTGTATAATCGGGTGTAAAAAATGAAAGAATTTCTCTACCTGAAAAATTATTTTTAGAAGAAATACCATAATAATATGGGGCTCCACGAGCAAGAACATTCATTAATTCTCTTTGACTAAAAGCATTTTGATTACTTGTCATCATATATGCCGCAAGTACATTATCCTGAACAAATGCAATTGCGGGACTATTAGAAGCTCCACTCATATTTTGATTTTTTAAACCAGCTAGTTCTATAACCTCAGTTAAAGTAGAAATTGTTTGAGGACAGTGTAAATTCATTTCATCTCCATCAAAATCAGCATTATATGGCTCTGTAACATTAACATTCAGTTTAAAACTATAACCATCCATTATTTTAACTTTGTGTCCCATAAAACTCTTTTTATGTAAAGTTGGTTGTCTGTTCATTAGAACGTAATCCCCATCGATAAGATGACGTAGAACAATATCGCCGACTTCTAATAAAGTTTTAGGTTTTGGTTTTATTGTAAAATTGGTATTTTTCCGGATTAAACCCAACGCACCAGGATAAACATCTTTACCATTATCAATACATTTTTCGAGAAAAGATCTATTTGATAAATTAACTTTTTGAGGATAAGATATAGTTTTAGCAATTTTTTTGGGTATTCCTATTTCATTTAAATCAATCATTGGATCGGGTGTAATTACACTTCTACCAGACATTTCAACACGTCTTGATAATAAATTTCCACGAATGCGTCCAGTTTTAGGTTCTTTACCTTTTAAACGTTGAGCGAAAGTTTGATGTGGTTGAATAGCTCCTCTCGGTAATGATGGAAATGTACCATTCGGATCATTATCAAATAATGTAGCAATATCATGTGCTAAATATTCACGGAAACGTTCTCTTTGTTTATGTTGTCCTTTATTTAAATATCCTTTTATTGTCATATTTGATTTCATAATTTCTTCATATCTGAGTGTAATATGATCTTGAGATAATAAACCATTACCTTGTTTTATAAATGGTCTACATAAAGGTGGACATACTGGTATATTATGAAATACCAGCGATGAAGGATTTGAATTATAATAGTCTAAACCAAGAATAGAACATGATTTACTTGAAATTTTTTTGAAAAGTCTAGAAATATATTCTGGATATATAGCTCTTATATCCTTATTTTTATAAACAGCATCTATAGAGTCTATAGTTCGTAAATTTTTAACATATTTTTGAGGTTGAATACACGAACATATAGGACATACTTTTTCATCTTTTTCATTTGGTTCAATTTTTTTTAATCTTGCTAATCTAAGTTTTTTAGGCAAACTTAACAAATCTTTTTCAGATGGAATCAATTGATCTGAATAATATATTATCTTTTCAATTGAAATATTAGTATTTTTTTCAGAGTCAAAAGGTGGTATTAGAATATTACCACATTCAATACAAATTAATGATAAAATTTGAGAAATAGTGTCTATATAAAAGTGATTATATATTGGTACATTTAGCTCTATTCTTCCAAAATATCCGGGAGTTAAATCAATTGGTAATAAATCTGTTTCACATCTTTCAGATTTATCAGTTGGACTCATTTTCGCATCAAATAGTCCTTGTGAAATAGGTTGTCCATCTGCTTTGAAACTTTGGTATTTAGTTATTTCAGTAACAGAATTATCTCTTATATCTTCGGGACTTAATGTACCAAATTGTAATGATGATATTCTTGAATATGTATTCTTGTACATAACATAGGATTTGATATTTTTTAATTAAGATTAACTTATTAAAAATGATTATAGTTATTCAGAAAAATATAAAATAGACCAGAAAAAATGTCTTTAATTCACGATCCAATTCATGGTGATATTAAAGTATCCGATATTGCAAAAAAAATTATAGACCATCCGTATTTTGATCGAACTCATTATATATATCAAACTGGTATTGCTTATAGAATTTATCCAAGCGCGACGCATAGTAGAAAAGTCCATATGATAGGTACATATGCAATTACAAGTAAATTATTAGAACATTTGAATGTAGATTCCCATATAAAAGAATTGATTTGTTTGGGCGGATTATGTCATGATATTGGGCATGGACCAGGTAGTCATGGTTTTGATAAATATGTTATTTCAAAACTAATAAAAGATGGAAAAATAGAAAAAGATAATTTATGGATAACACATGAACAAAGGTCAATTTACATGTTTCGCGAAATAGCAAAAGATTTAGATCTGAATGATAATGAAATAAACTTTATATGTAATGTTATTGATCCACCTATTGGAGAAAAAAGATGGGAATTCAATATTGTCAATAATACTCAACACGGAATAGATACTGATAAATTAGATTATATTGCGAGAGATGCATATGTTCTTGGTTTAAGATTAAGTATCGATTTTGACCAAATTATAAAAAACAGTAGAATTGTTGATGGACAATGGGCATTTTCAAAATGTATTCAAGATGAATTACTAAATCTAATCTTTGTAAGATACCGTTTACACAGAATATTAAATCAATCACGTATTGTAAAGTTTGACCTATCTTATAGAAATATTATGACAAAATCACCAAGAATGTATTCAGATATTGCAAATATTTTGAATAATTATGATATTAAAGGATTTTCTAAATATACTGACCATTATGTTCTTCAAAATGGAAAAAAAGAATTTATCAAAAAATTCAACCAAAGAGATGCGTATACAATTGTTGATAGGAAAGATAGTACTACAACTGACGAAGATGTTACACTAAATATAAAAATTTGTAAAGTAGATTCGAATCCAATGGCAAACATACCATTTTATGATCCCAAATCTCTAAATTTATGTAATATAGAAAAAACAAAAATAGATAACGTATTACCTTGTAATGAAGTATTATCTTATGTTTATAAATATGATACAAATGAGCTATAACTTTTAATGAAACTTCATAATTATTCGTATTTTGTTTAGTTTTGGGAATGCGCAATAGATGACAGTCGCTTCAACTCGTTCCAAGAGGCGTTCCATATTTGCTTTTCGATAGCTGTTCTTTTTTTTCCATTATGAGATACTCCAGTTAAATCTCTAATTCTTTCTTGAGCATACTCCAATATATTTAAGTTCCATCCATCAATATAGGGTTCTAATTCTTTGTCAATACTGGTATAGCATGTATCTTTTTCTATCAGATAAGACCTAATTGTTTGAGGTATTTCATAATGATATAAGAAGATTTTTTTCCTTATATGATACATACACGAGTTAATAATAGTCTTTTGAATATTTACCTTTCTTTGAACACATTTAGGGCAATTGCTGATTGTTTGGTGAAAAGTTTTGTTGATAATTGCGAAATTTATTGAATCAGTAAAAGATAAATAATATGTTAATTTTATCATTAAATCTGGTCTAAGAGAATCCATCTTTATTGTTTTTGCTATTAAAGTATAATCTTATTAATTAAATCATTTTTATATTATAATTTTTTCAATATCAGTGATTATATATAAATTGGGACCAGTTTCTCCATGAATAACGGTTCCTATTGTCCAATACGGTGTTCCGTCTAAATCTAATGGTATTAGTCCATGACTTAATGTACTATTTGTTGTATAATTTGAATCATAATTTTCTGTCTTAAATCCATTTAATACACAAATTAAAATTTCTGAAGTATTCTTATAAAAGCCACTATCATCATCAACATCACGATATTTTGACCATATTACAGTTAGTTGTGTATATTTAATTCTAAAATAATTGTGGTTATTCTGAATATTCATTACTGCTTTTCCAAGTTGAATATACAGCTCTTCTGAAAATTTCTCTTTATTATCATCAATATAAGACATTAAATTTGTTGTATTATCTATTTTAAGGACTGTATCATTTGTTTTAGTTTCATCCTCCATATATCTCGTTATTGAATTATTTTGTATAGTTCTATTCAAAAATCTACGCATTTGTTATTCAAATAATAATATAATATATTTAGTTAGATTTAATGATAGAAAATCCCATATTAGATTTACAGGACTATTTACCTTCCAGAGTATATCAAAATATTAACATAAAAAAACCAAAAGCTTATTGGGATTATAATAATAGTGAAATAAGTTGGAAAAATACAAATAATTATGAAGTTTCAGAAAAAATAGGTAGAGGTAGATATTCTGAAGTATTCAAAGGAAAACATGTACAAAAAGGAAATCAATGTGTAATTAAAATGTTAAAACCCGTAAAAGAAAAGAAAATATTTCGGGAAGTAAAAATATTACAAGCCTTGATTGGAGCAAAAAATGTTATACAATTGTTAGATTTAGTAAAAGACGAAAAAAACAATATACCGTGTTTAGTATTTGAATATGTTGATAATACTCATTTTAGAGATTTATATCCTACTTTCAGTCATTCTGATTGTGTATATTATGTAGACCAAATTCTTATAGGATTAGATTCATGTCATTCACGCGGGATTGTACATAGAGATATAAAACCCCATAATATAGTGATTGACCACAAAAAAAGAGAATTAAAAATAATTGATTGGGGATTAGCAGAATTTTATTTCCCTGAAAAAAAATATAATATTCGGGTTTCTTCACGTTATTTTAAAGCACCGGAAATATTAATAGATTTGCGTTATAGTTCGATAAATAGACACCACGGTTATGGTTTAGATATGTGGAGTTTAGGATGTTTAGTCGCAGGCCTTCTTTTTAAAAAAGATCCATTTTTTTATGGTAGCGATAACTATAATCAAATGGGTCAAATTGTAAAAATACTTGGTAAAAAAGATTTATTCGATTATTGTAAAAAATTTGGTTTAACAATAGACCCTAATCATTTAGAAGAGATGGAGAAAAGGAGTTATGATAAAAAAGAACTAACTAATTTTATAAATTATGATAATTATCATTTAACAAGCAAAAATGGAATTGATTTTATTGAAAAACTATTAAAATACGATCATAATGAACGTATGACTGCAAAAGAAGCAATGACTCATAAATGGTTTGATTCAATTCCCAATAGGAATTTATCAGAAAGAGGTTTATAATTATATATTATGAAAAAACATTAACAATACGTATATATTGAAAAATGTGTTATGTTTTAATATTATGGCATCCAATGATACTATATTTTGATGAAGCAACTAATTTGTTAAAAGAAAGAGATAGAATAAATGTGATCAAATTTTTTGATTTCACAATAAAAGATAATGTTTTATTAGAGTTTATTTACAAAATTTATGAAAAGGATATTGGTTTCAAAAAAAACCAAAAAGACGGAGTTTTTGATAAAAAATGCGATTTATTGAAAAACAAAGGCGAAATAATTAGAATAATAATAATACAAATTGAAAATCCTAAATTGGGGATTAAAAAATTGATTTGTAAAGATGTTGTAAATCTGAAGCATAAATTTCGAAATATATACAAAAAACATACAAAAGATTGGACAAATATAATACATGGGTGTGATAGTGAAGAATATTCTAATTATGTAATTAACTTCTTATCAAAATATGAGGATAACATATATAAATAAGTAAAAAATACTATTTATCTATAATGCAATTGTTTATCAAATTTGCAAATAATTCTAAAGTTTATGATGTTGATAAATCTCTCACAATTTGTCAACTAAAAAATTTGATAGAAGATATTGAATATATTCCAAATGATTTACAATATTTAACAAATAGTGGTAAAATTTTGAATAATGGTACTCTTGAAGATAACAAATTAGAAAATGAGTCACATATAGATGTAAATTTACGAATTTTAGGTGGAAGTTGTAGATATAAAAAATCAACTTCCAGATTACGTTGGAAAACTAAGTTAAAGAGAATGAGAAAATTGAAAGCGACTCGTAGAAAAAATAGACTTCGTAGTAGATAAATATTATAATAGTTCGTTAAAGGGTTGTTCCAAAAAAAGTAAAACACTTAATCTATTAATAACATCTTTCCAGTCTCCATATTTGGTTTGCTTGATCAAAATAGAATCAGGATACCAATAGCTTTTATTATCCAAAGAAGACCATCTCCATTCATTTCCAATCGTTAACAATACAAATGTTTTAATATTTAAGCAAGGTGAAATATGAACTAAACATGTATCTGTTGAAATGAGTGCATCTACATTATTTATAATATTAACAGATTCTTGGAAGGCATCATATTCATTATCAATATAGTCTCCACAATATAAAACATTGTATTTTGATAAAATTGTACGTTCATTTTCATTTACATTCTTGGATATTACAACCCATTGTATATTTTCTTGTTTTAAAAGAGGAATAGCATGTAATAAATCCATTTTTCTATTGTATTTTTCATGATTATTTTTGGATCCTCCAAACCAATTTAGTATATACTTCTTTTTATTACAAGATTTTAAGAAAGACACTATATTTTTACAATTTTGGCATATATTTTCATTCAATATTGAGTTAATAAACAATTGTTTAGGTAAATTATTATAATCATAATTCAAATAATCAATAAGTTTTATCAAATTAGTATGATAATCAAATTTTGGAATTGAAATATGATTTTTATATGAAATAATAATAAGATTACTAATATTTTTGAACAATTTATTAAAAATCCACAAAAGTGTATCGTCTATAAATAACACTATATTGTTATTTCTATAATTTTCGCACAAAATCGGAATAAAGCGACAAAGCATAAATTTATCCCCTAGTCCTCCTCCATCATAAATTAATAAGGTTTTACCAATGTCATCTTTCTTAAAAAAAGATATATTTTCATTATTAACATTTGGACCGCTTATACTGTTATAATATCCCAAATATCTTTTAGCATCATTATATTTAAGCCTGTGTAAACATTGTATTACATATAATTCTTTACAAAATATGATTAGTTCTTTACTTAACTTGTCATGATTTTTATCAATTGTTTTCATAAAACTTTCTATTTTGTGAAAATAAATATTTTCATATTTGAATATACTTGTAATATTTGAATATGAAAAGAGTAGATCTACAAAAAATGCATCAAACTCTGTATAGTCTTTGTATATATCCATTAGTTTGTATATAATTTTGTAAGAATCTTCATAAGAACCATTTGTATATAAACATTTTCCTTTTTCTAAAAGTATTTTTTGTTTTTGAGTATCTATATTCGATGAATAAATTTTGCCTTCTTTTAAGTCAGATAAGTATTTATCATTAATCTTATTCTTTAACATATATCTTTGATCATTTGATTTGTGGATTTTTTCAGAAATTTCAATATATTCACTATCAAAATCGTTATTTTGACTCTTAATTCTAATATTATCTTCTAATATCCACAATTTTTGATTAATTTCATAAAGTTTAAAAAACAAGTTATCTTTAACATTTGAAATAGGATTTTCACGTGTTATTAATTCGAGTTCTTTACTAATATTTTTTGAAAGTTTCTCGTTGTTTGATTTTTGTAGTTTAATTTTCAATATACTGATTTTATCAATTAGTTCACCAATACTACAAGATATTTTACAAATCATATTATTTAAGAATTCTATTGAATAATCCTTAACAACTATTATATTATTCTAAATTATTGAGTTTATTAAGCATTTTGACTTCAATCGATTTTTTGTTTGCATATTCAATATTTTTCAAGATATTGATATTTTCCTCACAAAAAATTTGTTTATAATATTTTTCATAATTATTCAATATTTCCTTAACTTTATCAATAATATTGTCATAGTCTTCCCATATTATGAGTTTGTTATATGGTAGAAGATTTGTTAATGGAGATTTTTCTGAAACAACTATTGCACCATTTTGTAATGCTGGTAAACATCTTAGTTCTTCAAATGAATGTGCCTCATATCTTCTATGTATATTAATCAATATTTTAGTATTTTGATATAATTTTTGTATTTCTGTTTTTTTGAAACAATTGTTGATATTAGAATGTTTCAAATTATTTTTTTTAATATTTATTAAAAATGCCTTTCTTTTCCCGAATACGTTAAGAAATGTTGTTAATGAATTTATATTGCGATTCTTGTGTTCAATATGAAGATGATCATATAAATTTGGTGCTATATACAAATGTTTTTTAGACATATATTCATAATGTAAACACGTTCTAACATTATATAAATTTGGTAGACTATAATCTAATAATATATCACTTTTTACCAAATTCTCAAAATTTTTGAAATATACTAAATAATTTGTATCGTTACATACTACTTTACTTTTAGGAGCTTCAATTTTAGCTTCATCTGCGAGGAGTGTATGTTCGTAATTTATGTTGATTTGAATTTGTTTGTTGTTATTCTTAAAATTATGCCCAGTATCTTTATATTTACATGCATTGTTTCCAATTATAATATTTATTGATAAATCGTGTTTGATAATCACATATTTAAGTAAAGATACAATATAGTCTAAAAAATCTTGAACCCATCTGGGACTTTTGTAAATATGTATAAATGAATTGTTGACTCTAATACTCATTAATTAATGGGATAAAACTTATAACAAAAAGAATAAAAAAATTTACTATTTTTTTTT
>CETY01083454.1_pt1 | contig 13315 bp, 11 predicted proteins | sample 361551 | NCBI WGS metagenome assembly CETY01 (sample SAMEA2623135, study PRJEB7988) | marine metagenome | biome: marine biome (ENVO:00000447); feature: deep chlorophyll maximum layer (ENVO:xxxxxxxx); material: "saline water (ENVO:00002010), including plankton (ENVO:xxxxxxxx)" | depth 45 m | reverse complement strand
ATTGCAGCGCAAGAACCACATTCCATCTCCTCACCTATACGGACGTATCCCTCCTTCAATCTAAAGTCTTCTGTATTATGGTTACGAAAATTTGTTGGTGGAAACACGAATCTTCATGCGGAAGAGTTGGTTGGAAGGGTTTGGAGGGGTGGTAAGTGGCAGTACTAATTAACACAAAAATAGACAAACTTCTCGAAACGACATCCCGTTCATTTTACCCTACTCTGAAATATCTTCCCAAAAAGATACGTGGCCAAATCGGATTGCTATATCTTTTGGCCAGACTCGCTGATACAATTGCCGATTCAAAACATGGTAAGACCGAAGTGTTGCTCGATTTACTTCGTAAGTACAATGATGCAGCCCAAGGGCGCGAGGACACATTGCCTAATTTTTCTGAATTAGCAGATATTCAAACAAATCCACATGAAGCAGAACTACTTATGAACGCCCAAGACGTTATCGATGGATTACATGAGTATTCTGAAGAAGATCAACATCGCATACTAGAATGCTTAGAAATAATCGTTGGAGGACAAATCCTCGACCTTGAACGATTTGGAACAGCAAAAGAAGGCGGTAATCTCTCATCGCTTATTTCCGATGAGGAATTAGATGATTACGCTTACAGAGTTGCAGGCTCTGTGGGCACCTTTTGGAGTAAAATGTCTCTGGCTCACCTGATGGCGCTCTCTCCTGAAAAAGAGAAAATTTTTCTTGAAAAGGGAATCAAATTTGGAAAAGCACTTCAGATGATTAATATTCTTCGAGATATCCCTGAAGATCTTCGTTTTGGGAGATGTTATATTCCGAGTGAATCCCTTGAGGGGCATGGTTTGGTTCCAAAAGACCTCATGGATGATTCAAACCTTGACACATTTCGACCACTGTATGACTCGTATCTCGATCAAACAAATATCTATCTTGAAGATGCAACAGACTACATCCGAATGCTTCCTGATAAGCAATTCCGTCTCAAGGCATCATGTATGTTGCCCGTTTTAATTGGACAGCGAACAGTAACTTTGCTGAGGACAGGCAATATTCTCGATTCTAACGAACGAATAAAAGTTACTCGAGATGAAATAAAATCCTATGCTAGGAAATTGTTGCGAGCTCTTGTTATTCCAGGCGGGGTGCGCCGCTTGCTAGAAAAGAATAAGGATAAGTGAAGGTTATTCGACAACTCATCGCTTGTAAGTAAATGTTTACTTGAAATCAGAGATGCTTCTGAATTTGAACTTTCGAGAGGAGGCCTCATAAGGAAGTAGCGCGAGGAAGAACTGGTTAGGATGCTGGAACGCCGCAAACCTCTAGACCTTCTCTTCCCATTGAAGGGGGGAGCAGAGAGTCCTGTTGCAGCAAAGAAAAATCCCACTCCACTTGACCGCCTTAGAGCCGGTGTTATGCTCGCTAGAGATGCTGTCAAAGCTGTTAGCATGACTGCTATGGAGGCTCTCCGAGAAGGAGCGGTCATGATTGGAATTATCGGAGAAGAAAATGAACTGGTCGATCCTTTCATGGATTTAGACGCACCTATCTGGTCAGATAAACCACCTGCTGAACTTCACCGCCTTGCTTACAGATATTGTGAGGAATTGACAAAGCGAGAAGCTGGGAATTTTTATCACTCTTTCAAGTATCTCCCAGATGAACAGCGTCAAGCAATGTGTGCAGTTTATGCTTTCTGCCGACGAGCAGATGACATCGCTGATGGCGATTGGGCTGACCGATTCCCTGGTTCAGAAGGTGAACTAAGCCAAGAAGCGATTGAATATAGGGAACAACTAGAATCATTACAACAACGAACAACAATTCTTGATAATGAAGTCTATCTAAACAAAATCAATCAACTCTTTTTCTTCAGAAAGAAACTCTCAACATGCTATTCAGGCGTGTACAGTACCGATCCTGTTTTCCTTGCACTCAATGATACAGTCGAACGATATAACATTCCCCGAAGTGTCTTTGATGATCTCATCTCTGGCATGGAAGATGATTTGTACAGTAATCGCTATAGAACATTTGATGAACTATATGTCTATTGTTACAGAGTAGCTTCTGTTGTTGGCTTAATGTGTATTGAAATCTATGGGTACGATGATCCTCGAGCAAGAAAGTTTGCTGAGTCATGGGGTATCTTCATGCAATTGACAAACGTTCTGCGAGATGTCGGCGAGGATATTGAACGAGATCGAGTGTATCTCCCTCTGGACGAACTTGAACACAATGGAATTAGTGAACAGGATCTTCATGGTGGAAAGGTTGTCCTCAATTCTTCATGGGAGCCATATTGCCATCATTACGCTAAACGTGCTCGAACCTACTTAGAAGAAGCTCGTCAACTGTTGCCTCTTCTTCCTCGAAGAACACGGTATTCTCCTGCGGCTATGATCGCCTTTTATGATAAAATATTGAAACAGATTGAGAAGCAGCAAGGGGATGTATTTACTCGTAGAGTTAGCCTCTCTAAACTACAGAAATTATCTCTTGCTGCTGCAGTGTATCTGCGTCACAGATTCCTTCCACGCTTCCTTGACCCAGTTTGGTCAGGTCTTGCAAGAATCGGATTACTTCCCAACGTTTGAACCGCTCAAAGTGGAATATTCTGTTCAGACAGTACGTGTGAACGCTTGAATCCCAGTGATGTAACGTCCAAGAATCAGATTGTGGATGTCATGTGTCCCTTCGTAAGTCTTTACAGACTCAAGATTTGCCATATGTCTCATGACCGGATATTCGTCTAGAATTCCATTCGCACCGTGTATGTCTCTTGAAACTCGAGCGATTTCGAGTGCAATGTCGACGTTGTTCATCTTTGCAAGGGAAATCTGTTCGTTAAACCAAGTGCCCTCATCTTTCTTTCTTCCAAGATGGTAAGCGAGAAGTTGTCCTTTTGTAATCTCTCGAAGCATCCATGCTAGTTTGTTTTGGACTAGTTGGTAAGATGCAATTGGGTGGTCGAATTGAATTCTACTCATAGCGTATGTCTTCGCACTGTGGAAACATGACATTGCAGCTCCTAGTGCGCCCCATGAAATTCCGAATCTTGCATTGTTTAGGCATGAAAACGGCCCTCTAAGCCCTTTGACATCAGGCAACATTCGGTCTTTTGGAATTTTACAATCTTGGAAGACAAGCTCAGATGTGACAGATGCCTTGAGTGAATGTTTTCCTTTCATTTCAGGAGCAGAATACCCTTCATCGTTCTTTTCGACAATGAATCCTCGAATGACTCCATCAAGTTTCGCCCAGACAACAGCAACATCTGCAATTGTTCCGTTTGTAATCCACATTTTTGCACCATTAAGGAGATAATGGTCTCCCTTATCCTCTGCTTTTGTGACCATGTCCCCTGGGTTGGATCCGTAATCTGGTTCAGTAAGGCCAAAGCATCCGATATATTCTCCAGTTGCCATTTTTGGAAGATATTTATTCTTCTGTTCTTCGCTTCCGAAGTCCCAGATTGGATACATTGCGAGTGAGCCTTGAACTGAAGCAAAGGATCGAAGTCCGGAATCTCCTCTCTCAAGTTCTTGACAGATGAGTCCGTATGCAACATATGAAAGGCCAGGGCAACCATACCCCTTCAATGGAGCGCCTAAGACACCCATTTCTCCAAGGGCAACTCTCCATTCATCAAGGAAAATTCCTTCTGCACACGCGTGTTCAATCTTTGGAATGACTTCTTCATCAACCCAATCGCGAACCATGTCGCGAATCATAATTTCTTCTTCAGTAAGTAAGGATTCAATGTCGTAGAAGTCGACTCCTTCGTATGGTTCCATAGTGTTCCCTGTACCCACGTGGTCGAAAGCAATTGATGAACTTTAGCACGTACTCCACGAGGATAAGAATAGTTAACTTTTCTTATCAAAGCCTCGTAGTTGCCTGTATTTACGTTGTAAAAAGGGCGAATTCATGTAAATTAAACCGATAATGACTCCAGGCACTGAAATTGCCACAGCAGTGAAAACAATCGTTTCCATTATTCCCAAACTTGGTGTTGTGTCGTCAGGAGTAATCTTGACAATTTTTCCAGTTGTTGTGAGCATCCATCCATCATTTTCCCCTTTTTCCCAAATCAGTGTGATGCTCTCTCCTGCTACCGTAGGATTGAATGAAGTTAATTCTTCGGAACTCGTGTGAAGGAATACCTCATTGATTTTCGGTTCATATCGAACTGATTCCATTGGAGCCATGTGAACAATTGTTGTGCCATCATATCCTCGGCTTAGTTTGATAAAATCACTGTCTCCATCTTCAAGAAGACGTGCTTCGGTCTCACCGTCACCATCAAGATCACCTGTTGATTTCGATGCGTCTTCAATGTCGAGGCGTATTGAAAGATACTGTCTCCCACTCGCAAATCCAGTGCAAAGATAGACTGTGGAAACTGGGCAATCAATCGCCATCCATGTTTGACTGGATGTTCCACTAATCCATGTTAATTCTCTTGTTCTGTCAATGACGCCAATGCCGTCTTCAATAGTAGCCAAGACACAGATGTTTTCTTCAATATGACAAGCGATGTCCGTTACGGTCGAATTCATACTGCCTTCCAACTCTGTAATTCCCTCGCCCTGATTGAAACTGTATACATTACCATTCACAGCCCCAAAGAAAGCAAGATCACCCCCTGCCCTCCATTCAACGTTAGTAAGTTCTATTCCGTTCAGCATGGTTGCCCCACTCAGAGATTCTATTGTTTGGTCTGAATGAACATACCTTAGAGCTGCGCCAAGTTCGCCGGCGATTAGTGCAGTTTCTCCATTTGGATGCCACGCCACATCATTGAACGATGCACTTCGACTGCTATCAATGGAAATATCTTTTTCCCGTTCACCAGGTTCATCTGCTGAAATAGCATGAACAAATCCATCAGAACCAACCACTAGAACTGTGTTTCCATCCGGAGAAACATCAGCTGCATTCAGGTCAAGATTTTGAGAACTGAGTGGTGTTAACTCTGAAAATGTGACATCTGAAGCAGAAGCCAATGGCAAAAGGAGAATTCCAATCAATGCTATCGCTATTACGTTGCGCATAGTTGGCGCAGCCATTAACACAAAAAAACCCCCCGCATGAGGTGGCTTCTCTTTCGCGAGACTTATGAGGCACCTGTCGATGGGCTGACATGGAGCGATTCGCAGTTAAGCGTGGTTTAGAAAAGTCGATTGGTGGAAATGCTGGTCTTGCAAAGTTAGCAGCACAACATTTTGATAATGTTCAAGCAAATTCAGAGGGTGAGTTTGAAGCATCCTTTGGTCTCCTTTCTTCAATAAAGGGCTCATACACTGATCAAGGGAAACTCATGGTTGACGTTGTGCAACTCAAGGGTTCTGATCTTGAATCATTTTTGTCTCAAGAAGGTGGACGCGAATCAGCCTTGGCAAGTCGTAGAAAATGGTCTGCGTTCCTTGACGAAGCAACTGGATACACTGCCAAACAACGCGGAGACAAGGCAAAGGAAGACGCAAAGAAATTTTCGAAGGCTAAGTCCGGAATCAAAATGATTAGAAAATCAATCGAAATGAGTTCGACCGTTACCAAGGAAACAATTGACCTTGCCGAATCAATGATTGCAGAAATCGAAAAGATGATTGAAGCAGGTACTCCTCCATCAGAAGGTAAAGTGAAGAAACTCACAGACCTTGTTTGAGGTGGAAAAATGGACGTTGATACGCTGCTTTCTCCTTTTGAGGAAAGAGATGAACGTATCAAAGAACTGAATGATGAACAACGTAGGCGTCTCTGTTTAATGGTCTCTGATGTCGAGGAATGTGTTGGAATTAACCATCTCGTAGATTGTCTTGCTAACGGGACGTCAATGTCTGGCGACGGTGTTATTCGATGCTATGTTGGGTTTGAACCAAGCGGCAAGGCACATATTGGCTGGAAGGTTCTTTCATTGCAACTTAAGCGGATGCTTGAGGCAGAAGCGAACGTCTTGGTTTTCCTCGCAGATTGGCATGCATGGGTCAATGATAAATTCGAAGGTCAAATGGATGATATACAAAAGACTGCAGTGTACATGGAAGAAACATTCCGGGCTCTCCTTGATTATCCAGAGGAAGGAGAAGGTCCAGGACAATTACGATTTGTTTGGGCCAGTACGCTTATGGATTCTGGAGATTACTGGGCAAGAGTACTTCGATGTTCAAAGGGAGCAACTCTACCGATGGTTCGTAAAACGTTCACTATTATGGGACGTGATGAAGCTTCATCAGATCATGATTTGTCTAAATTCTATTATCCTGCTATGCAGGCAGCAGATATTTTTGAACTCGGAATTGATGTTGCACTTGGCGGTATGGATCAACGAAAAGCCCACATGTTCATGAGAGATATGGCTTCGAAGTGGAATTGGCAAAAGGCAACCTGCCTCCATACGCCAATTCTATCCTCGCTCAAAGCCTCGGGTGTTAGAATGGATTCCTTTGACCACAAGATGAGCAAATCAGATCCCAACGGGGCATTATTGCTTCATGATACACTTCAACTTGTTCAAAAAAAGATGAAGAAAGCATATCTTGATCCTGCTGATGATCATTCTCCGATCTATGAACTTGCAGAGCATGTTGTTTTGCCGGAATTTGGTTCGATTACTGTCACGCCAAATCCTAAGTTTGGGGAACCTAGCACGTGGGATAATCTTGAAGAGTTCAAGCAGGCTGTTAAAGATGGCACACTCCATCCATTTGACGCAAAAATGGGGGTTGCAGAAGGCGTTGCGAACGGATTGACATCAATAACTCAGCACTTTGAAAAGCATCCTGAATCTTATGAGACAATGCTAAACATAACTTCTTGATCAATAGGCTCAGAGATTCTCGATACTGAATGCATGGATTTGAAGAATGCGTCGCGTGTCTTTCATGAAATTTCGATCAGGAACTGGGTCTATCTGAACAATACCGTTGATTCTTACAGTATCTCCAATGTTGTAAGCATCTACGTACTCATCATCTATGACAACCCAAATTGGTTGTCCTGATGAATCATCGATATCTGAAACTGATAAATATTGTATGTCCTTGTAGAATGAACCCTCTGCCGTGAGTTTCATCGAAGATTTCAGACCTTCATATACGCTGTAAGGAATCTTGCCTTCGAATGTTTCCATTGCTTTGTCGAAGCATTCTTTGCATGGTCCTCCGGGACGTTTTCTTTCTCGGGCTATCTTCTGCTTGATTGTCTCCCGTGAATCGCATCGAACGCATACATAGAGGGCTTCTTGTAGATAGCCCAGCCGAGGGCCAACATCTTTTATTCGTACGACAGAACTGACAATTTTACCTCTGTCTCTCATTCTTAGGGAGGAGATGCTCATTGTACGCTCGGGCGGGAGTGACATGGGCCGAAGAATACAGCGAATATCGCTCACTTCGTTTTCTGCAACCATCGTGCGAAGAACTTCATTTGCAAGTTCAATCGTTGCTTCAGGTATCTCATTGAAGTATAGGTTTAGAACATCGTCTCTATCAATATCCCTGTAATCAACCTCAAACGGGAAGATTGGTTGTTCAAGACAATCTGTTCCTTCAAGTGACTTGAAGTCTTGGCTGTGTTTTGATTCAAACAACTCTCTCCAGGCGTTTAGAGTGTCTGCTTGGGCAGGAGTGGGTCCGGGAAATACTCGTTCATCTGACATGGAAACTTCCCTTCCAACAGACGGCTTCTAAAGATTTCTGTTGCAAAATTAGAACTGGCGCAAGGCCAATCTTCATGAATCGAGTCTCTTTCCCAAGAACGATACAGATGCCCACAATCGTTGTTCTAGTCAAGCAAGTCCCCGATACCAATGCAAAAATTGTGGTTCAAGGAAACCGTGTTGATCTCTCATCAGTAAAGATGGTCATGAGTCCCTATGATGAGTTCGCAATTGAAACAGCAATTCGTCACAAGGAAGCTACAGATGGTACTGTGACCGCTCTCACAGTTGGTGGACCAGGCGCTGAAAAGATTCTCAAAGACGCAAAGGCAATTGGCGTTGATAACATTGTACGTGTCTGGGATGATTCCTGGTCTGAACTAGATTCAAATGCCCTACAGAGTGTTCTATCAGAAACAATACAAGGATTGGGCGCTACAGTGGTCTACTGTGGTAAATCAGCCGCAGATACTGGTGCAGGTTCTACAGGACCTGGGCTTGCCGAAAGACTTGGCTGGGGAAATGCCTCGAACGTCATTGGAGCAGAATTCTCAGACTCAGTCATTGTCTCAATGCCTGTAGAAACTGGGGTTGCTAAAATCAACGTTGCTCTGCCTGCAGTTATTTCCTGTGACAAGGGTGATGTCAAAGTTCGTAAGCCAAATGTCAAAGGCATAATGATGGCTAAAAGAGCGAAAGTAGAACTCATGAGTGCTTCTGCTCCATCATCATCCGTCAGTATTTCATCCCATTCAATGCCTCCCGCAAAGCCTGCAGGAAAAACATTCGAAGGTGGTGCCAGTGCTTCTCAAGTCGCTCAACTTCTTCGTGATGAAGCAAATGTACTATGAGGTGAATAATATGACAAATATGATTGTAATAGCAGAATTATCAAAAGGAACCATCCACGCATCAACAGCAGAACTCGTCACAGCAGCACATGCCTATGGTGGAGAGCCCATACTTGTGGTTCCATGCACAGATGCATCGATTGCAGATTCAGTTCGTTCACTCTCGGGAGTTTCAAAGATTATCGCTGTAAAATCCGATATCTTTGGCGGCAATGACAGCAGTGGATGGGCGAGTGCCCTCGACACCGTGATCCCTTCAGGAACAGTTCTTTGTCTCGCTACAACGCGAAGTAAAGATGTAGCGGCACGTCTTGCAGCACGACGAAATATTTCAGTCGTTCAGGATGTTGTTGGAATTGATGGGACAAACCTAACTTCTCCGATATATTCGGGTAAGGCAAACCAAACTGTTTCGGTTTCTGGAGAAGCGGTGATTACAGTAAGAGCAAATGTATTCGAAGTAGCAAGTAACGGTGGTTCTTGTGATGTATCAGTCGTTGATGCTTCTGGTGATGTCAAAACTGCGGTTCAAGAAGTCATGCAAAGAGCAAGCACTAGGCTTGATGTATCCGAAGCGAACATTGTGATTTCTGGTGGAAGAGGCATGGGTTCACCTGCAAACTTCGCTCATCTTGAAGCAGTCGCAGACACAATTGGTGCTGCCGTTGGGGCTTCAAGAGCTGCTGTTGACACATGGGCAGAGATTCCTCATTCTATGCAAGTTGGTCAAACAGGTAAAACAGTCAATCCAAATCTCTACATTGCTGTAGGAATCTCAGGCGCAATACAACACCTCGCAGGTATGCGCTCATCAAAATACATTGTAGCAATCAACAAGGATGCAGATGCTGCAATTTTCCAACATGCAGATTACGGAATCGTAGCAACATGGGAAGAAGCGCTACCTGTCTTCCAAGAAGCACTCTCTGGAATGCTTAATTAAGCGTACTTTCCGAAGGTGAAGGTTCCGTCTTCACCAGCGGAATCGCCTACGAATGGATTCGTGGCTTTTTCATGGCCTATTGTTGTGAGTGGTCCATGGCCCGGATGAACAATCGTTTCAGGATTAAGTGGCCATAACTTTGTCCGAATGCTGTTTGAAAGAACATTGAAATCACCTCCTGTATTTTCTAAATCTGTTCTTCCTACAGAGCCTGCGAACAAGGTATCTCCAACAAATAGATGATCTGCTTCTTTATCAATCAGTAAACGAAGACAGCAACCTCCCAGTGTGTGGCCAGGTGTATGAAGAATTTCAAATTCAAGAGAGCCTAGGGTTAATACTTGGCCATCCTCAATCTCTTCATCTGCAATAGCGGGATCAGGGAGATGAATTCCGTATCTGACCGCAGCAGATTTTGCGAGTGTTTGTAAAAACGTGTCGTCAGGATGAAGATACCAGTCAACATTGTAGTGATGCTTGAGAGTAGGTATATGTCCACTATGGTCAAAATGGGCATGTGTATTCAGGAGAGCAACAACATTACGCTCAATCAGGTGTGTTTCTTCCCTAGTGTGCGTCGACCAGTTTGGACCATTTCCTTGACAATTTTCAATCCAATGGATGAGGCGTTGAGGTTCATCGCCACCGTCGATAATGACAGTGTCGCCGGTTTGAACATCGGTTACAACCGAACATCTCATCTGAAGTGGCCCGACTAAGAAATTCTCAATCAGCGGAGATTGGACGCCCATGTTTGTCCGAATCACTTCACCTTCATGAGTCTGAGGATAGGATTGTGATTTGAACATAATCTGTTGTTAGCACACCATCGGATGCTTCAACTCTTAGTTCAAATTGATGGGTCCCAATTGGAAGTCTTACTTTCACTTTTTGAGCTGTAGCAATCTCTTTTCCTGTTGAATCAAGCCATGACCAACGTACAATATTATTTTGTGGATCGTTTGTATCTGAACCATTAAGTGTCAATATCAGGGATTCTTCTCCCGGTTCTAGGGCATAGGTTTGATCATCACCTGCATGAGCAGAAGGTGGTATGAATACTTCACTTGATTCATGAAGCATGCTGAATAAATCTTCTGTTTCTTCTCCATCGATATCCTCTATTGTTTGACTTATTTCATTCAATGCCTCCGATAATGCATCAAATGCAAATTCTTCAATTCGGTCAGAATCAGTAAGCATTTCTCTCTCTCCTTCAGATAGAAGAGATTCAAAGTCATCTACGTTTCTATAGACAATTTCGGGATTAGTTTCAGCAATTACAACGTCCTTTTCAAACCAACCTTGAAGAAATGAGTCATCGACTTCGACAGGTTCTTGATTAACATCAACGATTCCGACAGGTTCTGCTCCAGTCCAATCGTTTTGATCTTCACCGAAAAATAGCATAACAGTTTGATTCCTATCGGTAATGATTTGTTCAACCAATCCTTTGTGTTCGATAGTCCAAGCAACTTTCTTTGAAACTAAATCGAGACCATATATATTGAACCAAGTCCCTACGAGTAAGTACTTTTCAGTTATCTCAAGACATCGTATGGCATAGGGGAATTGATATATCTTAGCCAACTCAAATTCATTTGAAACCTGTATAATCGTTCCGTCATCTAATCCAAGAAATTGTGTATTATTTCCCGAAGAAAAGGTTCGAACACGACCCCTAATCTCAGATCTAGATACTCTTTCCTTTCCCTTGAAGAATTCGATTTCAAGGGCTTCTTCATCTCCGGGGACCAATGCATGACCTTCCCTTGCTACGAACCAGATTGAATCACACCCTTTACCGTAATTGACAATATCCTCGCCAATATCGCCTCTTTGTTCACGAGAGAATACTTCTTCAAGCGAAGAATTGATTTTCTTAACTTCGCTCTTTTCCGTTAGGAGTAAAAAACCATCATGGAGTGGTTCAAACGAAATTATTTGTTGATATTTTGTATGTTGTTCTTCCCCATTAAATGTTAAAAATCGAAGCGTTCCAATGCCATCGAGCACTGTAATGTGATTTTGAGTGTGGATTTTTGCTCCACCAGCCTCAAGATTGAACGACCAGACAAGATCTCCCTTTTGAGTGTACATATGCACTCCTTCAACTTCGTCTAAGACGATGAATTTCTCCTTATGCCAAATCACGTCAATGATTGTTGAACGAAGGGTGAATGAATTCTCAAGATTCGCCCCGTCTTTTCCAAATGAATAGAGGAATACATTCCCTTTACAATCTCCAATGAGTACCTTGTCACCAGAAGCATTGATTGAGATAGAGGATACTTTCTCTTCGTTGTGAATCGAATCAATCGAAGGAAGTGTTTGCACCATGCACTGTCGAGAACACTGCTGGTTATAGCCTGATGCTTTTTTTGTTCAAATCTGGTGATTGTGCATGTCTATGCTGCGTTCATCGTCCATTGATTCGTGTACTTTTGAAGCATCATTTCTTGCCGCCCTTAATTTCTCGAGATATTTTGAATCAATGTCCCCTGTGATGTATTCCCCATTGAAACATGAACTATCAAATCCATCAAGTCCGGAACCTTTCCGCATTGTGACTTCGATTAAATCTTCCAACGTTTGGTAGAATAAACGATCGGAACCTATTGTTTGATTAATTTCTTCAATAGATTTTCCATTTGCAATGAATTCATCAACTGCTGGCATGTCTATCCCATACACGTTTGGATGACGTACTGGAGGTGCGGCTGATGCAAAGTAAACCTTGGCAGCACCTACTTCTCTTGCCATTTCGATAATCTGAGCACTCGTCGTTCCCCGCACAATCGAATCATCTACCAAAAGTATGTTTTTGCCATTGAATTCTCTTGGAATTGCGTTGAGCTTTCTTCGAACTGATTTCATCCGCATCTCTTGCCCCGGCATAATGAACGTACGACCAACATATCGGTTCTTGACAAACCCTTCCCGGTATGGGACATTGAGTATGTTTGCCATTTGTAGGGCAGAAATCCGACCTGAATCAGGTACTGGAATTACTGCATCTATGTCATGTTCAGGCCATTGTTCAAGGAGCCGTTCTGCCAATCGTTCGCCTTGATTCAAACGTGCTTGGTAGACAGAGATTCCGTCGATGGTTGAGTCAGGTCGGGCAAAGTAAACATGCTCAAAAATACATGGCGTGAAAGGACGAGGTTCTGCGCATTGTTTCACAAAGAGATGACCAGATGATGAAATGAATATTGCTTCACCTGGTTTGACATCCGAAACAACCTCAAATCCGAGTGCAGTGATTGCAACAGATTCGCTTGCAACAACCCATTCAGTCCCATCTTCATATTCTCTCTTCCCATAGACGAGAGGACGAATACCATGCGGGTCTCTAAAGGCGAATAACCCGTAACCATTGACAATCCCGACGCAAGCATAACCCCCACGAACAGATTTGTTAACGTCACTTATTGCATCAAAGAAGGAATCAACGTTAAGAAATGGTTCTCCGTTAATGCTCATCTGATCGCTCTGAAGATCAAGTTTTACAGCAAGATGATTCAAGAGTACTTCTGAATCACTAGTCGTATTCACGTGCCGTCGATGCTCTCCAATGAGGCTATTTTGTATCTCCTCACTGTTTGTCAGGTTTCCATTGTGAGCAAGGGCAAGCCCATATGGCGAGTTGACATAGAATGGTTGAGCCTCTGCTGTGGATGAAGATCCCGCAGTTGGATATCGCACGTGACCGATGCCAACGTGACCAAGTAATTTTTGCATATGTCGCTTGTAGAAAACGTCAGAGACGAGACCGTTTCCTTTTCGAAGATTAAATTTCTCGTTGTGTTCGGTCATTATGCCAGCAGCATCTTGCCCCCTATGTTGCAGCACAGTCAAGCCATC
>CETY01003169.1_pt1 | contig 13458 bp, 20 predicted proteins | sample 361551 | NCBI WGS metagenome assembly CETY01 (sample SAMEA2623135, study PRJEB7988) | marine metagenome | biome: marine biome (ENVO:00000447); feature: deep chlorophyll maximum layer (ENVO:xxxxxxxx); material: "saline water (ENVO:00002010), including plankton (ENVO:xxxxxxxx)" | depth 45 m | reverse complement strand
TTCGATGGTGCTAGACGTTTCAATCAAGATATTAGCGGTTGGAATGTAAGTGGTGTAACCGATATGAGCAATATGTTCAATCATGCTATTAGTTTCAATGGGGATATTAGCGGTTGGGATGTGAGTGGTGTAACCAATATGAAATTCATGTTCGATGGTGCTAGACGTTTCAATCAAGATATTAGCGGTTGGAATGTGAGTGGTGTAACCGATATGAGTTGGATGTTCCATGATGCTATTAGTTTCAATGGGGATATTAGCGGTTGGAATGTGAGTGGTGTAACCAATATGAAGAATATGTTCAATGGTGCTACTAGTTTCAATCAAGATATTAGCGGTTGGGATGTGAGTAATGCATCCAATATGAACGGTATGTTCGGTGCTGCTCAAAGTTTCAATCAAGATATAAGCGGTTGGAATGTGAGTGGTGTAACCGATATGGAGGATATGTTCGGTGGTGCTACTAGTTTCAATCAAGATATTAGCGGTTGGGATGTGAGTGGTGTAACCAATATGAAATTTATGTTCATGTCTGCTATTAGGTTCAATCAAGATATAAGCGGTTGGGATGTGAGTGGTGTAACCGATATGGAGGATATGTTCGGTGGTGCTACTAGTTTCAATCAAGATATAAAATGCTGGCAATTTCATAGTGATATCAAAACAAATACTAACGTCAATACCTCTGAAAAATTATACAATTATCTAGGATTAAATACAGCTAATATTAATTACCAGGATAAAAATACTATAACAGACTGTTGGGCTAAACAATTTGAATCTAATTATGACGGCACACCTTGCGAAGGTTGTCAGCCAAATATAAAAAAAACAAAAAAATAATAAAATATTTTTTTTAAATTTGAATTTTTTATATTATTTTTAGATAAGCAAAGCAACCTACGGATAAGCAAAGCAACCTACGGATAAGCGAAGCAACCTACGGATAAACGATAATGAAACCAGAATGTTGTGAATCTGATGAAATGACACCTGCTTTATCAGATGTTGAGCAAGGTGGACAACAGAAAAAAGTGTCATTTACAAAATTGCCAGGATATGATACACGTGAACAAAAAAGACAACAATTAGCTGAACAAGTTCAAAAGAAAAAAGAACGTCTAGAGCAAAAAAAAAAAGATGATGAAAATTTTAATAAAAAAATGAATTGTTTTGGTGGTAGTTGTTTAGTATGCATGATTCTTACAATTATTATTTGTATCATATGTATTGTAGATTATTATTTAGATACATTTACAGACCGCGATCATATTGATAATCAACTCACTGTTGTATCTGAAAAATGGATTGATTATACTACACCGAAACCTCATGTACAAGTAAATTGTACAAATACAAATCCTTGTAAAGACTGGACTTGTAGTTATGTTTTGGAGCATTTTCATAAAACACCTAATGAATGTGAATATGATGATTATTTAGTTCCAATAGGTATTACAAATATATTTCTCGTCATATGTTGTATTTGTCAATTTCTTAATAATTAAAATGATTATCTTTAATCAAAAATAATTTTTTATAATTTGAAATTTTTTATTTAAGAATATATCAATTATAAAATATAAATAGATATGGCGCCGGGACAATGGAATGGTAAAAACTTTGGAGGTTCTCACACTGGCAATGGAAAGAAACAAAAGACAGGACATTATTTCAATAATGGAATCTATCATAGGCCTCAGCCACACAGGGAATTTGAAGCAGGTGTTCGTGTAGTTGAAAAGAAAACTGGAAATATTGGTGTTGTAAAAGAAAAAAAAGAAAAATGTCCGCGTAGTCTAATTCCTGTAGATTTTGATGATGAAGTAAAATATATTCGTTCAAATCTACTACATACTGTTGATAAAGTCTCTATTGAACAAGAAAAACAATTCCAGAAATTCAAGAAGACACAGGGTAAAAATAAGAAAAAACCTTTTGTTAAAAATACATCTGTTCCAGAATTTAGGAAAGCAAAGAAAGAGTTTCTGTCTCATCTAAGGCAAAATATTGATAATGATGGTGGAGGAGTAAGTATTGATTATTCAGATGATAATTCTACTGGAAAGTATTATATCAATCGAATTACAGGTAATGATGTAATCGATAAAATTAATGAACTAAATATTGAGAATCTAAACAATCTAAATAAAAAGATTAATGATCGAAAGAAAATGACTGTTCTACAGCATCTAGTAAGTAAACAAAGGATTCTTGAACTATTTACAAGGGATAATAGTGGTTCATGTCCAAATTATGTTCCATACTGTGCAAATAAAACTGATTATTATAATATTGTAAATAAATATATGAATGAAAGCAAGGAAAAAGATAAGGAAATTGAGGAAAAATCAACGTAAAAAACAATTAAAAAGAATTATACATTATATACCAAAAGATAAATTATTACACTATAAATATATAATTAAATTTGAAATCATTATTAAAATAATTTAATTATTAAAAGTAATTTAATAAATTGCATTGAAAAATGATTTCATGTTCAAAGGTGTTTCAAATATATTTTATACTATTGGGATTTTTATTTTCTATGGGGGTATTTTATGCAGAAAACGATCGAGAAAGATTAAGTTGTTTATTTAATTCAGGATTTTGTATGTTTGTATTAGAAATAATAGATAATGATGAAGCAAATGATAATAATGTAAATGATGATTAGTATAAATTATTTTAAATTAAATCTTTTTTTATATTTTTTGACACTTTCTCTAAAACTAGTTTCACCCCATAATAAATATCTACTTAAGGCGCCAGCACTCATATAGTTTGACCAATTTTCTCTTTTTCGATGTCTAGTTAGATATCTACGTTTTCTTGATTTGTCTTTATGTTTAGTATAATCACTCATTCCTGCAGAACCAAAATGAGTTGTTTTAACTCGTTTACCTTTTTCATCTGTAAATACAGCCATATATTTTTTTTTTGGATTTGTGGATTTTTTAACAACCATTTTCATATTATATTATATATTTACATTTTAATTTTTGGTTTTTGATATAAAAAGTATCCAATTAAATAAAAACATACTAAATTTGTAAAAACATTTACATCATTGCGATTATTTAAAATAACATAATACAATAATGGTGTTGCAACTAAATACATAAAAGAATCACCTATTACAGCGCCTGAACCAACACTTTTTGCATAATTTTTAAATTCATCAATTACACGATTTACACCTTTTTTAGTATTTTGAATTACTGTAAAATAAAATCCGAAATCATGTAATATTTGTATCATTAGTACTAAACCTAAAAATTTCCATAATTCATAATCACGTGATATATAATTATTATTTATTAGATATTCATATAAAAATTTAGCTAAATAAAATCCAATTAATACAGAAACTATATCTAATAATACAGCAATTATACCAATTTTATCATACCAATTATTAATAGCAATACCAGTAAATGGACTTTTAGTAAATCTAAATAAAAACAACATAAATGTTTCTATTAATAATGTTGCTGTTAAAAATTGTGTAAATGTAATATTTTCAATCATTTTTATATATTATATAATATTAAAATATGAAATATATAAATTATATAAAAAAATACAAAATACAAATTTTATTATTCATAGTTTTATTATTACTATGCACTTATATATTTCAAAACGAATGTATAGAAGGATTTACATTAGATATTGAAAAAGATACCACAATGGATGAACGCAGTGAAAAATATGAATTATTAATGGATGATTTCGATAGTATCTTTCCAGATCGTAATCGTAATGCAGGTGGTCCGCAATTTTTTAAGCATATTGTTGATATGAATTTGAGTAAACATGATTTTGAATTATATAATAGTTTTTATTGTGGTGTAAGTGGTTCCCCTGTTGATCCTAAACGTGGAAAAGTTTCAGATTATGTAATTGTTAAAAATTTAAATGACGAGGAAATTTATGGTAAATATTACAGATGTTGTTGGCCATGTTTATGTGATATTATGAAATATGCCCGCGTTGATAAATATGACATTGAATTATATGGTTCTATGGTTACATATGATGTATTAACTATAGAAGACCCTTGTTGTGACGAGTCAAAAATACCAAATAGCGTATCTAGTTATAAATGTGAAAATGGTAAAACACAAAATGGTGTATATTCTAGAAATGGAAGATTAATATTTGCCTTATTTTATGATACTAAGGTTGCAACAGAAAGTGATGATATAAGTGATGTTTTAGAAAGATGTAGTGAAAGAATGGATACTAGACCAGATGATTTAAGAGGTGGTATGGGTGATATATTTGTTAAATTATCATTAGCATGTAAGCAAAATAAAAAAGATATAAAACTTAAAAATATTTATGGTGAACCACTAAAAAAGTGTAAACAAATTTTTCATAAAAAAAATGAAGGTAGTTGGGACGATGAAGGTTATTGTAGTGAACGGGGAGGGGGTGTCCATCAAATATGTTTTTCTGTAGATGATGATACAGCAAATTTTTCTAAACAAACAGGACAAAGTGAATGGTCCACTGCCCGCGTAGGTAATAATCATTGTATGTGTTTAGGTGCTTGGGCATTATATAAAGCCAAAGGGAAAGGAAACAATAAAGAATTAGTTTGTGATTCAATACCAGATATGTCATTAGATCCAAATTATGTCGGTAATTGGAATACTTGGAATGGCAATGAATTACCCGATCAAATAATTAAAGGTGTTGATAGTTTAGTCAAACAATGTTACGATAAAAAAAATAGTGATTATTTAAAAGATAAATATGATAAATTAAGAAATAGTTATGGCAATTGGCAAAGTGCAATAGAATAAATATAATATATAATTTGAAAATAATATATGAATTTCTTTAAATAAAAGAATATATATTCTTAAAATTATGTCCAAGAACAAACCCGTTCAACTTGGATTATGCTGTATGAATACAACATTAAAAAAGCAAAAACCGGCAGTTTATGCTTCAAGAAGAATTATTGTAAGAACAATTGAAAAACTAGGGATTGAAGAATTAAAAAAAAGAATTATCCTAAATTTACAAGATTTATTGAAAATGATTGAATGGAATGAAATGAATGGAATCAAAGTATTTCGATTATCTAGTGAATTATTTCTACATAAAACAAATCCACGTGTAGAAGATTATACATATGATTTTGCAATTCCTTTATTAAAACAAATTGGAGAATTAGCAAAAAAATACAATCAACGTTTAACATTTCATCCTGGACAGTTTAATGTATTAGCATCACCAAATGAAAAAGCATTAAAGCATACTATAGATGATTTAGAATATCATGCAGATGTTTTAGATTTAATGGAAATGGGTAAAGATTCTGTTATGGTTATACATGGTGGTGGTGTGTATAAAGATAAACCAAAAACTATTGAAAGGTGGATTGAAAATTACAATAAATTACCTGATAAAATTAAAAATAGATTAGTATTAGAAAATTGCGAACGTTCATACAATATTAAAGATTGTTTATATATTCATGAAAAATGCGGTGTTCCCGTTGTATTTGATACACATCATTTTGAGTGTTATAAACTAATGCACCCAGATGAAGAATTTGAATCACCGGATTATTATATTCCAAAAATTTTAGACACATGGAAACCGAAAGGTATTAAACCTAAATTTCATGTATCAGAACAAGGTTCAGGTAGATGTGGACATCATAGTGATTATATAGAAATTTTACCAAAATATTTACTTGAAATTCCTAAACGTTATAATATAGAAATAGATATTATGATTGAAGCAAAAATGAAAGAACTTAGTATTCAAAAATTGTATGAAAAATATCCAGAATGTAATTGTCTTAATGTTTAAATATTAATAAATGTAAATGATATAATGCTGCTGTTGAACCAGTAATTATAAAATATAAATTTACTAAATTATTCATATTAAATATTTTTAATCCAACAAGTAATAATAATATACCATTTATTATATGTATAATATGTATTAAATAATTAGGTATGCCAAAAGCATAATTCCATGTTTTATTCCAATTTTTATATAATAAATGTATAAAATAAGCTATTACAAGCGATCCTAATCCTATAAAAATTGGATAATTATAATTGCTTATACTTTGATTTGTAATTTTTTTATAACCAATATAAGCTAACCAAGAACCAAATATTAAATGTATAATATGTATTACGAATCCAGAAACATTATAATGATATGTATCACCCATTTATAATTAATAAATATATTATTTATAATTATATGAATACCCTTTTTTTAATATCAAATGGACTTATTGGTTTTTTTTCAGATATTGTATTAAATATCTTAAGTCGATATGAAACTGGTAATATTAAAACATTATTACCTTATTTCAAACATAAAACAGTATTTGAAGCAGCTTTATATGCTGCTATAACTGTATTAATCGTCGTAATTATAATTATGTATTTATATAAATTAATATATCATAAAACATTACCAGAAACTAAAAATGAAACAATACACTATTTAATATTAACATTTGTAATAGGGTTTATTGCAGATATCCTTATTTATCGATTTAATATTTTCCCTAAATTAGATATTTATTATAAAACATTAGGAGCAGGATTGTGGGGAGGATTAGCAATATTATTTTCGGTTAGTATTAGTTTATTTATTGTATATATATATAATGAATACTATCGGAAATCAAAATATACAAATTAAATTAAGACAAATTGAAAGACAAATAGAAAATATAGAAACAAAATTAGATAAAGCAATTGAAATGCTAGAAAATAATAATAAAGATTGTAAAAAAATGAGTACACATATAGATTTTGTAGACGGTGTTTATGAGAATATTAAAGCGCCTATGAATTATATATGTAATAGTATAAATAATAATAGATTAATAGGGGATAAATCGTAGATAATCTTGTATAAATCGTAGATAATCTTGTATAAATCGTAGATAAATCTTATGATAAATCGTAGATAATCTGTGATAAATCGTAGATAATCTTATAAAATTAATTTAATATTTGTTTTCTAAATTTCATCCACAAAAATATACTAATTGTAAATCCAAATAAGAAACCAAATACACATTGATCTGGATGATTTTTAAGGAATGGACGTGTTAGAACAGGTCCAATAAAAAATGTTAATAATGAATAAAATATCATTGTTGCAATTGTTTTTGAACTACTTAAATGAACCATTTATATTAATACATATATTAAAATTTTAATTTTTTACGGGTATTTTTATTTTTAAGTTTTGTTCGTTTTCCTAAAAATTTAAAATATTTTTGTGATAATTTAAATTGTTTTGATTTTTTATCTTTTAATTTTTTTAAACGAACATACATAATCATACCTACTTGCCATATTCTTTTATGTGTATATTTATCACTTTTATACAACCTTTCTAATTTTTTAATTGTATTTTTAACATCATTTAAAGTCTTATACTTTATTGGAATTGTATCATTTGGATTTTTATCAATATAAACATCAAAAGATTTTTTTGGATTTTTTGGATTATATAAAATTTTTTTTTTAGTTCGTTTATTTCCTCCTTTTTTACAAAATTTGTAAGGAGCACAAGATGCTTTCATTGTAAATCCAGATATTTTTTTTGTTAAACATTTATGTTTACTAAATTTGCGCGGCAATGAAAATTTTTTATTATCTTTTCTTGTACAAGTTCCTTTAGATTTATTACAACAATTCATATAATATTCAAAATATTAAAATAAATTATAAAAAAATAAAATATTTATTATAATAAATGAGTATTGAAAGTACTTTATATCTGATATCAAGTATAATATCATTAATAGCATTTATTATATCAATAATATATGTATATTATCATTCTATTACATCATATCAGACTACTATTATATTATTAATTGGAATATTTGCTTTATCTAAAAGTATAGAAAATTTAGAAAAATATGTATTTAAATCTTCAAAAAAAAGTATTCAAAAATTACAAAAATATGTTTAAAATTTAACATTATAGCGTTTAGTTATTTCACGATCAATCTTACGCGTTGGACCACCTAATATATAACTATACATTCTAGCTTTACCCCAACTTTGAGCAGTTTGATTTGGTCTACTTCCACTACTATAATAAGCACCCATACCTTTACGTTTTACAGCATTCAATGCTTTTGCTGGAATTCCAGTTGCCCTTGCAATTTGTGGAACAGTTTTAGCATTTGGATAACGTTTATGAAATTTTGCAGTCCATCCACTTTCTTTTTTTTTAAAAGATTTTAATTTAGGACGGCTAACATATTTGCCTCTTTTATAGCTACGTTTTGCTGTTCTAATATTACGTTTTTGACGTTTTTTATCTTTTCTAGATAATCCTTTTGTGTATTTTTTTGGTATCATTATAATATATATTATAAAATAAAATATTTATTTATAATATAATGCTTTTGTATTTAATTGTTACATTATTAACGATAATGTTTTTTTTATCATCGTTCTCAAAAATAAAAGATTACCCTAATGTAGTAAAAGGATTTAAAAAAAGATTTGAAAAAAAATTATTTAATATACCCGATATATTTTATAATTTAGCAATTGTTATTGCAATTTGTATTCAATTTTTTTGTCCTTTAATTATATTATATAGTATCTATAATCCTAAATATAAAATGTATGGATTTGTAGCAAGTATATGGCTAATTCTATTTACAATACTTGCAACATATTTATATCATTTTCCTCCATCTGGAAAAGAATATTATCCATTTATAGGTAATGTTACTACAATTGGTGGATTATCATTAATGGCATATTTCTTTTATTATATATTATAGTTTATTTATTCATTAATATCATCATCATCTTCTTTTTTATCTTCAATGCCATCTAAAAATTCTTCTTCACCTTTATCTTCAGTTTGTGTAGATTTATTTGTATCTGGGAATTCACCAAATAAGATTGGTTTTTCTTCATCTTTATCAGGTTCGACTACTTCGTTTGCAGGTTCAGGTTCCGGCTCAGGTTCAGATTCCGGTTTAATTTCAGGATTTTCAATGTCTGGTTTGAATCCTTTTTCTTCATCTGATTTAGATTCTTCAATATCGACAGTTATTTTATCTAAAATTTCAGGCATATCAATAGATACTTCTTTATTTTCTTCTACACTTTTTTCTTTATCAATAGATACTTCTTTATCAACAGATACTTCTTTATCAACACTTTCAATAATAGTTTTTAATTCATCAATATGTGTTTCACTTGTTGTATCCCGATTTATTTTATCTTTAAAACTACTAACCTTTCCAATAGATTTTAATGAATCAATTTCTTTCATACTGTCATTTACACTATTATTTGTGTCTGTATTTGATATATGGATTTTTTTAATACCTTCTTTTGGTGGAATTCCATCTGATTTTACAAATTTATTATCATCAAATTTACTATCATCAAATCTCCATTTTTTATTTAAAGCATGTTTTTTCATTTTTTCTGAAGCATTCGCCATAACACTCGCTAATTTATCTTCTTCAGAGGGTTTAAATATATTACAGGGGTGTAAACCATTACAAATTTCAGGTTTGCGTACATCTGTATCTTTAAATTTAACTTGGAATTCATTAATAATAGGATCATCAATACTAGGACTTTGTTCAATTAAACGATCAAATTCTGCTCTACATACAGTTAAAAAGTCAAACGCAGGCCTTCTCATAATTGGATCTAATGCTAATTCAACAGCAATGTCTCTACCAAATTTAGACCAAGCAACTAATGCAATACGATGACCTTCCATTAATTCTGAATATCTCAAAAAGTTTTGTAAAGTACTCAAAATACCTGCAAAAATATTAACAGAACCAACACCAGCCATAGCAATCTGTTTCTGTTCTTCCGGGACAAATGAATCCATTGCAAAATTAGCAGTTCCAGTCAAAGTTGATAATATAATAACTGGGATTGTAAAAGAATAATTTCTGCATCTGTATCTTTTTTCAGATCTAGAATGTAACCAACGATAAGCGGATGCTTTTTCTGACCATTCAGCTAATAGATTCTCTTGTTCTTTTGTCCATACCTGTGGTTTTGCTTTTTTCTTATCTTCTTTTTTTTCCATTTTTATACAATTAGAAATATATTATTTTTAATATATAAACAATATCAATTGCCGAAACATTTATCTATAAAATACAACGGAAATGAACATGAACTTAATGTATGATCTTTAGGATTATAAACATCTATATTCATAATATTTGTACTCTGACAATCATTTAACATATTTCGAACCATTGTATTATTTGAAACACAAACCCTTAAAAATCTATTTAATGCTTCATTATCTAATATATAATCAAATAATAAATATGTCATTATACAATTTGTAAATAATAACAAACGATTTAACCATAATATTCTCTTTAAATATACATTATCGATAATACTTTGTCCCTCTTCTAATTGCATATTCCTTTGACTATGAATAATTCTAAAATTTTCTGAATTTTTTTTAAAATATTTTATTTCATCTCTACACATTGGACATGTAGTTTTATTTTGATCAAACCATGAATCTATACAAGAATTACATAAAAAATGAGAACATTTAAAAAAACATTTATCATTTTCATCAATAATGTTCAAACATACACAACATTGATTATTGATATTATCTATTAAATTTTCCATTATTATATATTATTATATTATTTTATTCCTCGATAACATGTCCTAAACAACGATATACTTTAAAAATTTTTCTACGTTTACTTAAACCATCATCAATGACACAATTTTTACAAAAGTCATTTGAATTGTATGTATCCCAAATTTCATTTTGTAGATTACGTCCTTCAATATATTGAAAGAAACATTTATCATATTTATTATATTCATTCCATTTTTGTGTCTCATTTACACCTACACCATGATAATATTTATCACCAATTTTATAACGAATTAGACCTTTCCCAAATTGATATTCAATACCCTCATCAATTTCATCATAAATCTTGTGTTTAATTTTATGATCTTCTAAAAGATCTAGGTCTTTTTCTTTTTTCTTTTTATCAATAATTTTCTTGAGTTCATTAATATCACTTTGTAACTTTTCTAGATTTTCACGTAGAACACCATTATCTTTTACATATAATTCTAATTTATTATCAACATTTTTATAAATTTCATATGGTAGTTCATCTTTTTTATATTTACAAAGAGCCATAATAGTACCACATGAACAAACACCTAATGACCATAGTGATGCCATTAAAATATTATCTGAACTAGTTGTATTGAATTCAGGAACTTCTTGAATAATATCACTTGCTGCATAAGGTAACATCATAATTGCAAAGTGTGTAATATTTCGAAACATTTCCATTTCTTTTATCTTTATTAAATGTTTTTAAATAGATATTTTCAAATTTAATTTTTAAAATTAACACTCGTTCCACATCCACATTTACCGGCAATATTATCATTTGAAAAATCAAATCTAGAACCCATTAAATCTTCAATATAATCTATTTGTGTTCCGATTATATATAATAAACTTTTACCACATATATATAAATTATGTTCGTCATCTATATTTACCTTTTCATCATATTTATGTGGTTTTTCATCTTTTTTTAAAATATCAAATGTATGATTAAAACCATTACAACCACCACTTTTTAAATACAAATAAGCAGATTTACCAGAATTATTAACAATTAAATTTTTTAATTTATGTTTTGCAACATTTGTAATTGTTATCATTATATTATTAATTATTTAAAAATATCTTTTGTAATTAAAATAAAAATGAATATTGTTTATGTTAGATCAGATAATGGTAAAAAAATTATTATTTTTCAACCTCATCATGAATCTCTACGTTGTCGCCAACGTTGTCGCATGAGCAATGGTGAAAAAGTAAATCCACTACGTTTTGCTAGTTACAAAGAAACAATGAAAAGTCAAAAAAGAAATGGAACAAAAGTTCTAGGTCCGTATAAATTTGATACAATTAGTCGTCTATAAAGGCAATTTATCCCTTAAATAATTTGAAATTTTTTGAGTAAATATAGAGTAACAACAAAGTATATCCATACTTACAAAATGACCTTTAATGTTCTTGCAGAGGAAAAATCAAATGCAATTGAGATTCAAACCCCGAAAGATCTCAAAAAATACAAAAAGAAACTCAGAATTGAGAAGAAAAAATGTAAAAACAAGGAAAAAATTCAAAATATTGAGCAGGCAATTGAAGACTACGAAGCAAAAAAATGTGAACCAAAAATCATTCAAAAACCAGTGAAAACAAAACCATCAAAATCCAACGAATCTGATCAAATGCTAGAAAAAGAATTTCAAAAAAATAAAAAGTTTCATCAAAAGAATGATGATTTTGAAAAAAGTGTAAAAGAAGAAAGGCGTAGAAGGCATGAAGAATTTCTGGAAAAAAAAGAATTTGATAGGAAAAAAACTGTAGCAAAGAAACGGGCTGTAAGAAGGTATATAAAACTGTTTACCAAATGGCAAGAATGCCGTAAAAGAATTAAGAAAATATATTCAACTATATTTTCTCAATGGAAGTTTCTGATGAATCTAAAGAAGCATATTCAAGGAAAAAATAATCAACAGAAGAAAATCATATTCGAAAAATGGAAAAAGAGCTTCATTCGTAAAGCAAAGATTAATGCAATGAGTATCAAGAGATTCTTCAATCAGTGGAAAAATAGGAAGACATGTCCAGTTTGCCTTGAAATGACAGCATGTTCAAGTGTATTTGAATGTGGACCGGCCCACCGAAAACATTCAATGTGTAATGAGTGTGCTGATTCATGGTTTAAATCGGAAAACAAATATTACACACGAGTTCAACAAAAATTTGATCCAGCAAATTCATGCCCGGAGTGTAGAAAAGAAATTAAAAAGAATGACGTAATTATCAAATACAATCCTCAGTATATTAATGAAGTATCAATTATTGATATTCTGGAAGAAAAATTTATTTCTGGAATAAAAGCAATTGAATTTTATGAAGATTCACTTTATGGATGTAATGTGCTTCAACAAAATGTGATTATCATTGAATCAAATAGAGAACTAATTGATATATACAAATCCATTCGAGGTGAAAAAGGTATGAGATATGCAGAATATTTCATTGAAGAAATTGTCGATACGCTTGATTATCGAATTGAAATCAAAGAATTTATAGTAGATCACTTTCGATTTAAACTGTACCCGAGTGTAATGCCTTATCTTCGAAGTATGAGTCGGGGCGCGGGTTCCCTTGTGCATCTTCCAAAAGACTGGCATAAGTTTGGCAAATTTCCGGATGATTGGAGGAATAAGTGTAATATTCTGAATAATTACGAACATAATAAACATGGGCCAGATGAATGGAATTGTTCAAAATGTGGTGAGAGATGTAATAGTTCGAATGATGATTCAAAATGCACCAGATGCAATACAAAAATACCAG
>CETY01088742.1_pt1 | contig 13460 bp, 11 predicted proteins | sample 361551 | NCBI WGS metagenome assembly CETY01 (sample SAMEA2623135, study PRJEB7988) | marine metagenome | biome: marine biome (ENVO:00000447); feature: deep chlorophyll maximum layer (ENVO:xxxxxxxx); material: "saline water (ENVO:00002010), including plankton (ENVO:xxxxxxxx)" | depth 45 m | reverse complement strand
TTCTTCATTAAAGTTATCTAGATATTTTTGAAATTCGGTCAACTGATACTCGAAACCCTCAAGCTCGTCTTCTGATATTTCATCCATTTTCACGTATCCTTTGCCAGGTTCTCCAAAAATGTCTTTTTCTAAATCAAACCTCAAAAACAAGAATTCGCTTCTGGGAAATAGTTCTGGCGAAACCAGTTTTGTTGCGAGGCAATAAATTAGGTTTTGAAGATTGTCTGTAAGCTCTTTTCCTTTGAACACTGATTTACTGCTTTTAAAGTCTCGAATTACTACAGAGTTGTCTTTGTATGTAAATATTTTATCAATATAACCTCTGATAGCATAACGGATTCCTTTTTCGGGCTTATCTATTTCAAGGTCAAAAAATCTTTCTGATTCTGAGTCAATCGGGTCTTCTTTATCTGATCCAAAAAAATCAAATCTCAATCCTGCGACAATCATTTCATCAATAAGATCTAAGTTTTCTTGGTCGTTTACATTCAGGGACTTGGCTTCTTCTTTTACTTGTTTCGAGACCGCGGATGTATTCCAAATAGTCCCTTCTTTTACTATTTTATTAAATTCCGCCTTATGCTTATTTCCTAGAAGTTCAAATACATTATGGCAGATCGTTCCTCTGCTTGAGCCGTCATTCCCTGTGTCCGGCAACTTCAGTTTATAGTTGCACCAATATGTCCAAGAACAAGTCTGAGCTGTTTTTATTCTGCTCGCAGATAATTTTGTAAGCTCATTCATTTTTAAGTATTTTTATGTTCTTATATAAAGATTTAGGTATAGGTTTAGATATATTTTTTACAATTGATAAAATTTTATCTACTTGCGATTGTTGGTCTATTGATGATAATTTTTTTTCCCATATTTTAAAGTCTTCTGGGAGCATATCGCCAAAATCATTTTCTGTAGGAAGGCAGATGCATAGCTTTTCTTTTTCAAAAAAGTTTAATAGCCTTAAGAAATTTACTACGCTCGCTTCGAGCCCTCTATTTTCTTTAGATTGCTTGTCGTTATTTAGGGATATAATTACTCTTGAGGGGTTTAGTGACATTAAGGTGCACGCGAGTTTATTGGATACGTCTAGCCCAAAAGTGACTAAGGCGTTATTGTAACCATTTTCGTTTAAAGATAATAAGTCTCCAATGCTTTCTACAAGTATTACTTCTCCGGATTCTTCTATCGCCTGTTTTGCTTTTGGGTTTGAGTATAGTGGATATATCCAGGATTTCTTTTTTCCTATATGTTTCCACTTGGGCCTTCCGTCATAGTTGGACATATCTCTTCCTGAAAACCCATGTATTTGCCCTAGCTCGTTATATATTGGGAAAATGAATCTTTTGTTTAACTTTCCGCTAGTAGCAAATCCACCCTTTAGGCTTTTTAATACTTCGCTTGAGACCCCTTTGTCATTATAAAATTTATAGTGCGGCAGAAGTTTTGACAGGCACGATTCTGGATAAATTTCTTCCATTTCTATTTTTTCTTTATTGAGATTACTTGTATACATAAGCCCAATCTGCGACTCATCTTCATCCATGTATTTTTTGATTTCAGAGATATCATTTGTTCCTAGTGTTATTTCCACAAGCCTTTTAAGGGGGGAAAACGAAGTTCCTTCTACATGATCCTTCCAGACTCCGGTGTTCTTATATACTTGGATTGCTGTTTTGTTGTCTCCATTTCTGAATATAGCGTTTGTCTGCCAGTATTGACCTCTGTCTGAAAGTTTATACCCCAATCTCTGCAGACAATCCTTGATTCGATCTTGATCCATCATATAGAAGGGATTTCATCCATGAAATTTGTTGCCGCTTCAACTCCTTCGGAGTCAAGGTGCTCAACAAGGTCCTGAAGGTCTCCCTTCTCCTGTATATTAAAGTTTTCCATATGAAGATTTATATAATTTTTTCTTTTTGTTCCATCTGGCATCTCAATTGGCTGAACTGCTCTGTGGACATCTTCCCCGAGCCATCTATACTTTAAGCAAATCAATTTGTGGGTTCCAAAGCCATCTGGCTCAGATTGTATTTCGTCCATTGTTTTTTGTCTAAGGAGAAAAAGGTGAGAGCAAAATTGTGTTATTTGGTCCGATAGGGATACGATGCTCTCATCATCAACAACATTATTTGCGCTTCTGTTGTTTGTTATCCCTAGCCTATTACTCTGAACACTGGTAAGCATGGAGACACAAGGTCCATTAGAAAAGCACAGCTCTTTCTGTATTAATTGCTTAAACTTATCGACCATCCTGCCTACTGCTTCCCAAGAGCTTGTACCTCCTTGTCTTTCGTACGTAGTTTTAATATAATCGAAGCTAAATATCATTTGGTTTCCACGCCCTACTTCTGAGAAGTAAAACCTTCTGATTGTGTTTACAATGCTATCTATTGATTGGCCTGCTACGTTGTAGTAATAAAACTTAAATTCTTTAACTTTATTCCATGTGTCCCGAACCTTTTTTACTACTTCCTCGCCTGCCTGTCTCCATCTTCCCGTCTCAAGGAGATGCATGGGCACTCCAGATAGAGCAGAGCACTGCCTAATTATAAGTTCTTCTTTGCTCATTTCTCCATTATCAAAATGTAGTACTGGGACATTACTATTCATTGATGAAACTTTAGTGCAAAAATCCATGCAAAATTGAGTTTTGCCTACTCCCGCTCTTGCTACAACAACTGTTATATTTCCAGGCCTTAATAGAGAGCCATATAGTTGATTGACCCTGGGGTGCGGCCCAAAAAGCCCAAACTTATCAATTGGATTATTTCCTCTCTCTTCTATGAATTCTTCCATTTCGTCAAAAAGGTTTTCTGGTTTTTCTGCGCCCATTTCGTAAAGGTTTACTTTATCGTTGTGAATTTTGTCTGCGCTTGCAACGATTTCTTCAAAGGAAACTGTATTTCCAATTGTCTTCATGGTTTTTGCTACCTCAAGAGACGAGTCATGAATATCTCTTCTTGCAGTAATTTTCTTTAGCTCTCTTGCAGCCTTAGTGACTCCTTCTTTTGAAATCTGCCTCATACTCAAGGCTTTTATATAGTCTGAGATATTAATGTTATCCTCAAAAGAGATTCCGAGAGAGGCCACCCTTTGGCTGAGTATTATTTCGTCCAAGGTATCTCCGCCTTCAAGGGCTTGCCTCAACACACAAAAAATAGTCTTGTTTACAATAGAATTTTTGTCAAAAAAATCTTTATCAGAAATAAATGCAGCAATTAATGGATAAGATTCTGGATGCTTTATTAAGCCTGCCAGAAGATGCTGCTCGAGTTCGTATGAATATACCATGTTAGCATGGTATCATAACTTAAAGAAAAAGTCAAGAACTTTCTTCGTCTCCGAGGTCTGTGGGAAAATTTAATCCAATATCTTGAGCGGACATTTGCTCTAAATATTCCTCCAAAGCTTTTCTTAGTCCCATTTCAACTATGGGAGAGTGGGTCTTGGTGACTATTGATGGGGTTCCTTGCTGATTGACATAGGCTAGTATAAAGCCGCTATCTCCATCTGTTTGCCCCGTGCATTCAAAAATTTGGCTTAACATTTTCTCGGGCAGATTAAATATCTGTAGATTTTCTGGATCAATTTCGCTCATAAATTATATTACACTAAACATCTACCCCTATACTTTTAAAGAAAATTTTATCTAGTTTGTCTTTAGAGAAAATCTCTATGAGCTCTATGTTGTTTATTTCGCAAAACTTTAATTTTTCATGATCTCTTTGTAGTTGATTTATATAGTTTATCTTGTTTTTGCCATGAAAATAGGGTACGTACTTTGTGTGCTGGTCGCCTTGCACTTCTATTGCGATTTTTTTATTTGCGTTGTAAAAGTCTAGTGAGAGTTTGGTTCCTGCGACAGGAAACTCCTCAAAGACAATGTGCTTTTGCCAATATTTTTTGAGCTGCTGTTTGACTCCATACTGAAGCTTGCTTCTGCTGGGGCCAGACCAGTCAATTAAATATTTTTTTGCTTTAGTTATCCTTCTTGTTCTACCAGTTAGGGTTTTAAATTGCATTTGATAGATTTTTGAAGTCGTTATATAAAAATTTAGATACTTTATCCTCTTCTTCTAGAAAGTTTATTAACCTGAGCTCTCCCTGAAACTTTTCTGGCATTTCTAATTTTTTACTTGCTAATTCTGCTATAAGATCCTCCGAAACAGAAATCCACGCGCCCTTTTTTTCTATCAACTTAAAGAGGTATAGCATGTCAAGTATTTCTCTTGCTGTCCAAACTGAATTTCCTTCTTTCTGTCCGTACTTAATAGGGTACCTTACTTGAGAGCCTGTTTTCTCGTTCACGCTTTTTCTGAATCTGATCTTGCAGTAGTGGCCTAGTGGGTCTCCTTTATCTTCTATTCTTGAAGCTGTGGGATTTTTAAAAATAATATCTGAGGTAAACCTTTCTTCAAATTCCATTATATAGTTTGCGTAGTGCTTGATTGCGTTACCTCCCGCCTGTTTGGTCCTTGGGCCTCCTCTTGCGGCATATGGATTGGTTGCCACTTCTACTCTAACTTGAGATGTTAAAATCATTGTGTGTCCCATCTTCGTTATAGGTAAAACCATTTTCTTCAAGAAAACAGAAGTTACTAAGGCTCCTCCAGCAACTTGCTCCGATTCGGCAAACGGCTTGTCTATATCTCCGATCCTACAAAGCGCATCAACACTATCTATAATGAACATATATTTTTTCTTCTCATCATTGTGAAATACAAGCTCTCTTACTAGTTCAAACACTTTTTCAAAGATATTACAGTCAAAAATAAAAAACCGTTCTGGAGATAGATCTATTCCTGATCTGTTTAGCATCTCGCCACTAAGTCTTCCTTCGCTTTTGATGTAAATTATCATCCCGTTGTCTTTGAACTGTTCTTGAAAATTTTTCGCAAAAGCTAAAGAGCAGCTCGTTTTTCCTCCTTCATTGACTCCCGTGAATCTGTGTGCTCCAGCAGGCAGCCCTCCGCCTAGAGCCATGTCTAGGTTGAGGCTTCCGCTGGAAATTTTGTAATCTTCGCTTTCTACGAAGTTGTAGTGATACTTTTGATTATCTTTGTCTGATAAAAAGTTTGCAATTTGATCTGTAGTTTGAATTTCTTTGTTTTTTGTTTTAGCCATCTATAAAGTCTTTTATTGTTTTGGGTGTTTTATTATATATTCTATCTTTTCCAACCTTTTCTCCAAGTTTAATTTCTTTTTTTTCAGGAATTTTATATTTAAACTCTCTGAACTTTTTTCTTAATGATTTAATTCCTTGCTCAGATCTAACTACCGCCAAAGAGGGGTAGCTTTCTGGATTCATTTTTATCCAAAAATCATTGTCTGGAAATATCTCCAACAGGTCATTAAGCAGCTTCATTTCTCTTGCCCAAAAAAGTCTCTTCTGGGTTTTAGGTTCAACTACTAGTTTTTTTATTAAGTCTCTTTTATTTAGTTTTTTCAACAACAATATAATACCATAGATTGGTCAATAAGTCAAGGCTTAAAGTTATATTGTGGTTTGGTTTTTTTATAACTTCTATTGTCAAGCCTGCTTTCTAAATATTTTTTAATACTTGACTCAAATACTTTTAGTAATAACGGGCCTTTCCTTTGGGGGCAGATTTCATCTATTTCAGAGGATATTGCCTGGCAGTTTAGTATATCTGGTTCTGAGAAATCTTGCGCCTTTGTAAACTGATGCGTTCCTCCTAATTTAGACTTAACAGAAACCCTGTGGTTATCTCCTGAAAGTTTTTCCTTAATGACAAAGGTTCCTGCAGAAGATTCTGCAATCTTTTCGTTGGCTTTTTTAAGGTCGGATATCTCGGATAAATTGCTTTCGATTTCTTTCTCCATTCTTGAAGCTTCAGCTCTAAGGGATTGTATCTCCGCGGAAACTATTTGTGATTCTTCGTTTTTGATTTTTTGTATTTCTTTGCTTAAATTTTCTTTTTCTTTTTTAAGCATTTCTATCTCTACGTTTGAATAATCTTCATCTTCTTGCGCAAGTTTTATTTTTTCAGATTCAATTTTGAGCCTTCTAACCTCTTCTTTGCTTTTCGAGATTTGTTCGTTATACTTTGACATTTGATCTTCTCTTAGAGACATAATCTCTGTTTCTTGGTCTAAGTCTTTTTTTCGTTCGATTAAGTTGTTTTCTTTCTGGTCAAGATCTTTCATTAATAAATTTAATTCGTTTTCTTTTTCTATGATATTCGACTCCTCTATCTTCATGGAGGGAAAATATTTTAACAAACTCATGTGTGCCGCTATAACAAGTAATATAGCTAGAGGGTCAAAAACAAAAATTAAAATAATTATTACTATTCTTACTGCTTGACTTAAATCAAATTCAACTCTAAAAATATCTGATATTAATTCTGCAACATATTTTACTGGACCAATTTCGGCCTCAAGCTGCATTGTTCCGTCACTATGGTTAAACTTCTCTAGTTCTAGCGACTCTATTCTGTCTAGGGATTCTGATATTTTTTTATTTAAAGTCTCGATTTCTTCTTTGTCGTTTGAGTCTCCTTGGGTGCCTTTTTGGAACTCTCCAATTTTTTCCATAATTTTATCTATGGATAGTTGGGCCTTACTTCTTAGTTCTTGAATTCTTTTTTCTGCGGCATCTTTTTTCGATTTTATTGAATCTCTCTCTGTGTCCTGAAGATCTTCTAGCTCTTTTATTTTCTTAGCCTTGTTGCTAAATAATCCTCCTGAGCTGTCTTTTAGTTTTTGCATTTCTAGATTGAGCTCGGACATTCTTTTGTCTAGTCCAAATATTATATTACTATCAATTTCTATGTTTGATTTTAAATCGTTATTTATTTGATTGATTTTATCTTTTTCTATATCTATATTTTGCAGACTGTTTGATCCTTTTTTTTCTTTTGATTGTTCTGCTTGAGAAATAAGATCTTTTTGTCTGTTGATAAAGTCATTTTCTCTTTTTATTTTTGATTCTATTTGTTCTATTTGTGCCTGAGCCTTTAAGGCTTGCTGTTCGTGTTCAATATGAGATTTTGAAAGAAAACCAAAGATTCCCATGCTAGTGATTCCCATTAATACAAATATTGCAAAAAGTAAATATCCTTTGATTGCTTTGGGTGCTATAGACCAATTTTTGTGGAGCCATAGGGCGGCGATTATCTTTCCGATTTCTAGAACAGATCCCATAACTATTACTGCAGTTATTGATCCTGGAAATATTGTTGCTAGACCTATGATACTAAAATATGCTGCTATACAGGATATACTTAGCGCGGATACAAGTGTTGTTATTGCAAATATCATTTTAAAAAAATGTTATGACCAATATTCAAATGGGTCATCGGGAACATCAGAGCTTAATGTTGCGCCTCCGTATGTAACATCTGGATCAGAAGATATCTCAGACAAGCTGAATAGCCTGGTTGGATTTAGTGAAGAAATGTCGTTTGGTATTCCTGCGTTGTATATTGCAGCGACTTCTGCTCCAGAGAGCTCTCTTTCAAAAAAGGCTACCTGATTTTTGTTTCCTTTGAAATCATAATCGTCGTTAGTGCCTCCGCTATTGTTGCCTAAGTTGTATGCGAAATCTGATCCTCCGTCGTAGGAAACATCCATTTCTTGAGTATAATTTGGCTGAGCAAGTAAGACTTGAGAGCTTTGTTGGAAGCTATTGCCAGAAGCATCTCTTCCTCCATCTATATATATTTTTGCGCATGTGCCCTTGATTGTTGCGGTAACATGATGCCATTTTCCGTCTCGCAATGAAGCTGTACTTCCGAAGATTTTGTTTGTTCTTGCTGTCGAGTTTTTATTTTTATAAAGAAGGTAAAATCCGTGCGGACTAGAATGTGTAGAGCTCACCGCTAGAAATACAAAACTTCCATAATAGTTTTTCCAGGCTGCTGTTCCGCTACCAAAGTTGCCTAAGGCATGGTTGGACGCAAATGGAAATTCGCCTTGGTCTGTGGTTTTTATCCACATACTCACCGAGAAACCTTCTGATTCAGAAGGCACATAGCTTGTTAGTGCATTAGCGCTTTGAGTTCCGTCAAATAAAACGCTATTGTCGTTTTGCAAAGAGGGAAGTTTATTGGCTGCCAACCAATTTCCTGAAAAATCTATAGGCGGAACGCTGTATGAAATAATGAAATTTTTGCCGCTTGGTCCCGCGTCTGTGAATCCTCCTTGGTCTATTATTTCAGGGGTAAATGTTGATCCATTTGGAGCGGTTAGTTGGAGGTTTGAAACTCCCCATTGGCTGTAATTTGTTTGAGCTGAGGACATCACTACGTGAGAGTAGGTTATGCTTTTGCCTGGGTTTTCTTGAATTGGAACCTCTATTATTCTTGAGCTTTGAGAGTTGTGAGAAGCGTTACCTGGAATTATTAGGTTATAGGTTGCTGTAACCTGCGCGCTTGGATTTGGTGTGTCACAGGTTGCGTTTTCTGATCCAAAAACATTATGAAGCTGAGATGGAGGAAAAAAGCATGATTCGTAGACCACCTTCTTAGATATACGGAAATCTTGAATGTATCCGTCAAAGTAAAGTTGATTATTATGGTGCAACATTTCCCTGGAGCCTATGTATATTTTCTTGGACAAGTTTGAGTTGTAGCTGCTATGACCTTGTGTCGGAGTTGATTTTACGCCATTCAAATATAGTGATACTTCGTTACCAGAGCCGACTACCGCCACATGATACCACGTGTTCAGGAATGCTGGTAGTCGGGCCGCAATAGTTGTGGATCCTACATACTCTGCATAAAGTATTTCGCCGGGTAAAAAGACCAATTGCCAGTTCACGTCGGTGGCCTGTGTATGCCAGCATGAGGCTATTACATGCGAGTCTGTTGGGTGGCCGTAAGCGTTTGCTGGGTCGCTATTTACGTACACCCAGCATTCCATTGTGAAATCTCCATTGAGATTCAAATCGCTTGTTTGATCTATAGTCAGATAATCTCCAGCTCCGTCAAAATACAAACTACTATCACCCAAAATTGATTCGGTAGAAGAATGCTTTGTGTCCCCCACTTTTGTTATAGCATGAGCATTTACAGATACATCTTCGATTGCATCTGTGTTGTTTGTTGTATCACTTTGAATGCTTAATGCAACTTCATCACCCACAGGATCATTTGGTGTTGTTACAAGATTTGCATGAAAAGATGCAGGAGGAACAAAACATCCTGTGTATACTGCTTTATTTGAAATTCTTAGATCTTGGAGATAACCTCTGAAATTGTCAGGATACTGACCGTAATTAGGCGAAGTTTCATCGTACATTTGTACACCCACGGTAAGTGGACATTCATTTATGGTTTTTGTGTGTATTGCCTTTGTGTCAATCAACTGCCCGTTTGAATACATAGACAAAACTGCATCTTTTCTTACAAACGCATAATGTGTCCATGTGTTTAAGTGAAAATTAGAATCATTCATACTGCCACTTGATCCCACCCCCTCTTCATCAGAACCATCGTTCCACAAGATGCCAAGACCCCCATCACTGGATGTAACGTTCCAAATATTGTGATAAGTACGGGTGGCCATGTATTGACCTATTACTTGGGTTAGATTGTTTGGATTATTTTGACTGAACTCTGATTGATATATCCAAAACTCAATCGTAAAATCACCAGAACCAAAATTATTTAGATTATTTATTGATAAGTAATCTCCGTTTCCATCAAAATATAAAGCACTTGCACCCAAAATTGATTCGGTAGAAGAATGCTTTACATCACCATGTTTTGTTATAGCCTGAGCATTTGCTGAAATATCTTCTATTGCATCTGTGTTGTTGGTTGTGTCGCTTTGAATTAAAAGTTTTATTTGTTCGCAGGTTGGTTCATCTGCAGGGGTTGGACTTGGGCAATCTTGCGGATTTGGGTCGAAGGATTGCGGCGTCAGGCTCGCGATATACGAGGGGCTGGGAATTGTAGAGGTTCTTGATGGGTCAAATGGAAATTGATCGGTGGTGTTCGGCACGGAATCTTGATCCGAATCGTATGGCAAGCTTGTTGGCATAACTGGCCCTTCTAGGGAGTCTCCAGTTCTTACGTTTGAGTTTGGGGAATGTGTTTTGTTGGTAGGATCTACTTTAGATATAGATTCTCTGTTGGTATTTGAATAATGGCCTTTGTTGTCGTTAGGGTAGTAGTTTGGCCCTTTCTGATTTGACGAAGGTGGGTTTTGACTGGAATATTCGTTTGCATCGCTGTTGAGGCGATTATCATTTGGATATCTAAAGTCTTTGTTCATTGGTCTTTTATTTTTACGGTTATTGTTTGGCCATTGTCAAGTTTTATGATTTGAAATTTAGCTCCATCTTCTGCTCCTCCGATTTCTTCATAATTTTTAACAATAGTGCCTAAAACTTCGCCAAAGCTAGTTTTAACTACACATCTTTCGTTTTCTTCTGTCATGTTTATATATACACAATTATCTGATTAATGAATTTTTCAAAAGTCTAAAAGTTAACTTTTAACTTTCTCTAGACTTTGCATGTACTTTCGTGTATCATAAAAGATGAGCAAACGGAAATATATCAAAAGGTCGGATTATTGGAAGAAATTCGATAAAAGCGACCCTGATACTATCCAGCAGCACTTGCAGTCTAGCAATACAGTGCCTATATCTTCTGGCGAGCCCTATTATGTTGAGTCAACCGCTTCCTATAATAGAGCTGCGCCAACTGCAGATTCCACTGTTTCTAGAAGAAACGCGATACATAAAAAAGATAAGGATTTTAGGTTCGCAAATATTGCATCTGGTTTATTACCATATACATACAGTGCTGATGGAGTTGATGTCAGGCAAGCTATCGAATTATGCCAAAAGGCATACGCCAATGTATCTGTTTTTAGGAACGCGGTTGATGTAATGTCAGAGTTCGCAAACTCCAATTTATACTTGGAGGGTGGAACTAAAAAATCTCAAGACTTTATATATAAGTGGTTCGAGAAGATAAACCTTTGGAATCTGAAAGATCAGTATTTTAGAGAGTATTATCGAAGCGGAAACATTTTTTTATATAGGGTTGACGGAGAGTTCTCTAAGGCAGACTTTGAGAAACTCAGCAAGATATACGGCTCATTCGCAAACCTAACTCCTGGTAAACTTCCTGTTCGCTACGTTCTATTAAATCCTTATGATATTGTGGCAACTAAATCCAGCTCATTTGAAACAGGAATCTACGAGAAGTTATTGTCTGAGTTTGACCTAGAAAGGCTTAGAAATCCAAAAACTGAATATGATGAAGAAATATTTAATTCATTGGATCCAGAAATAAAAGAAAAAATTAGATCTGGCCAATACAGTGCTGATGGACTTAAGGTAAAGCTAGAAAGTGATAAATTATTATATTCTTTTTATAAAAAACAAGATTATGAACCTTTTGCCATTCCTTTTGGGTTTCCTGTTTTAGACGATATTAATTTTAAAATAGAACTAAAGAAGATTGATCAGGCTATATGCCGCACAATCGAAAATGTTATTCTTCTTATAACTATGGGCGCTGAGCCTGAAAAGGGAGGCATAAATCCAAACAATATGCAGGCCATGCAGAATCTTTTTCAAAATGAGAGTGTTGGCAGGGTGTTGGTGAGTGATTTCACTACGAAAGCTCAGTTTGTTATTCCTGATATAAGTAAGGTTGTTGGGCCTTCTAAATACGAAGTGATCAATAATGATATTAAGGAGGGTCTTCAAAATATTATTGTCGGAGACGAGAGGTACAGTAATACTCAAGTTAAGGCTCAAATCTTTTTGGAAAGACTTAAGGAGTCGAGAAACGCTTTCTTGTACGACTTTCTTCAGCCTCAAATAAAAATGGTGTGCAAAAACTTGGGCTTCAGGAAATATCCTATTGTTAAGTTTGAGGAGACGGATATCAAGGACGAGGTTCAACTTCAGAGGGTCGCCACTAGGCTTATGGAGCTTGGAATACTTACTCCAGAGCAGGGTGTTAACGTGCTCAATAAAGGGGCTTATCCAAGCCCAGAAGAACTCGCTCCAGCTCAAAGACAATTCGTGGAACAAAGAAAGGAGGGAATGTATAATCCGATTGTCGGCGGAGTGCCAATGCTTGAAGAAGATGATTCTTCTGTTTCTCCGCAAAGCTCAAAGGGTCCGGAACAAGAGGTTGGTAGGCCCGTGGGAACTTCCGAGATTCCGCAAGAGGGCTCTTCTGCTTCAAGTTTATATAGCAGAGAGGATCTCCAGGCAACTATATATGATACAGAGAAGCTTAAAGAGTTTGCTTACGCTCAAATGAAAGAAAATTCAGGCAAAAAGAGGCTCTCTAAATCTCAAAAGTCTCTTTTAGACGAACTCTGCAAGTCGGTTATAATTTCTGAAGAAAAAGATAATTGGGAGGGCTCTGTAGCTTGTTGCGTTAAGGACTCTTCTGAAATTGGATCTCTCGGGGTACTTCCCCAAATATCCGATATCGCTGTAGAGCACGGACTTGATCAGTACTCTGCTTCATTGTTATATCACAGTAAAAACTGAGGAATAAAAAATGGGAGCTTTCGAAACTTTTGTTAATTCTAATTTAGGAATAAGAAAACCTCTTATTCTTGATAACGGTCATCCGACTCAAAGTTCGAAGGCGGCAGGTATAATTGGTTCTGAATATATTGACCTAGATACTAATTTTTTATATGAAAAAACTGGAGAAAATAATTCTCAAGATTGGGTGTTTACTAGGCCCCTGGGATCTTCTAACGCAGAGATTGGGAATGTCTCTGGAGCTCTTCAGTCTCAAATAAATAATGTTTCAAGCGACATATTATCTTCTTCAGGATCTTCTAATCAGGAAATTAACAATATCTCTGGAGAGCTTCAATCTCAAATAAGTAGTGTTTCGAGTGATGTATTATCTTCTTCAGGTTCTTCAACCGAAGAGGTTCTTAACGTATCTGGATTTCTTCAGTCTCAAATAAATGATGTTTCTAATGAGGTTTTCTCTTCTTCTTTTGCTCTTACCTCTGGTGTGGGCAGTGTGTCAATTAGTTTCTCTGAGATAAATACGCCCTCTTTCTCGGCTCCGCCTCAGGTTGTTGTGTCAATGTCTACAGATAGCCAAGATCTTCCCGAAAGTTTCTATGCATACTCTGCTTATAATATAACTGCAACTGGTTTTAATGTAGCATTTTCAAATCAAATAGTAGAAGACAATTTAAAATTAGATTTTATCATATCTAGTAATTAACGATTTACGTGTAACAAATAGGAATGAGTACGAAAAATATAATCCCAAGAAGTAGTGGCGAGGGTGAAATTGGCTTAGAAAATAGGCCTTGGTCTAAAGCTAATTTCAATCAAGGTAATTTTATTGAGTCTGTTGTTGTTGGTGGTCAAGATATAATTAAAAAAATAAATGAAATTAGCGGCGCTCTCTCAGGCTTAGAAGAAACTCCTGATGTCAATTCTCTTTCTGGGGCTCTTGATTCGTTAAGCGCTGACGTAGTTACTCT
>CETY01012240.1_pt1 | contig 13486 bp, 17 predicted proteins | sample 361551 | NCBI WGS metagenome assembly CETY01 (sample SAMEA2623135, study PRJEB7988) | marine metagenome | biome: marine biome (ENVO:00000447); feature: deep chlorophyll maximum layer (ENVO:xxxxxxxx); material: "saline water (ENVO:00002010), including plankton (ENVO:xxxxxxxx)" | depth 45 m | reverse complement strand
AATATGCTAAAAACTCTCATATATTGATTGCTTAAATTGCTTAAAAATTATATTGTTCAAGTAAAGATACAATTTTTTCTTTATATTGAACATTAAAAATTAAATTTTTATTTATAATATTAGTTGGACTCCTTTGTAAGTAAGGGTAATTTATTAAGATTGTCATCAATAACTTTATCAAATTGAGAACAATCATTCATAAAACTTATGGTGCTATCTACTAAAAATTTTCGTGTATTATTGTTTCGCATTAATTCTCTAATTCCTTCTGACATATAATCTTTTGACGGTTTATAACCATATTCTTTGATATATCGTTTTTCGAGATAATCATACGTTTTCATAATGACCAATATAGATTTAATATTGGAAAAATCATTAAATTGACTATCAAATAGACTTCTGAATTTTTTATCATTCATTAAATCCATAATAAGATCAAAATCTCCAAAATCATTAGAACTGGGTTGTAACATCTTATTAATGGTAATAAAGAAAATGTTATATTGATAATCAATTTAATATATTCAAAAAAATGAACCACTAAATAATGTAGAAACAATACAACCAATACTAATAATATAAATATGACTTCGATTAAAAGAACAAACAACTTTATTGACCCCAAAGACTTTGATGCGAGCAAAATCACTTTTTCAGATGTTAAATCTTTTGGAACAAATTCTAAGACAGCATATGTAATTTATAATGATTCTAACTTAGGATTCAAAGTTCCTAAAATGCGTATGCCATTTGGCTATAGTAAATACGAAGAGGAGGACAGACCTACAAAATATGCAGTAGATGTTTCGTTTGATCCAGACAATACTGACAAAAAATTGAAAACATTTTATGATGCTATCCAGAATTTTGATAACAAAATTTTAAACGAAGCAAAGAAAAACTCACTTGCATGGTTGAGAAAGAAACATATTACAGATGATGTGCTACAAAGTTTATTTAATCCAAGTATTAAAAGGTCAAAAGACAAGGCTACTGGAGAAATTAATGATAAATATCCACCTATGTTCAAAGGTAAGATTCAGTTTAAGGAAAATCAAATGAAATGTTCTGTATTTGATCACAACAGACAAAAGATTGAATGTAATGCTCTCGAAAAACTTGAGAAAGGATGTTATATTAATGGCGTTGTTAAATGCACTGGACTTTGGTTTTCAAACGGTAAATTTGGTTGCACGTGGGTATTTGAACAAATTAAGTTAGATAAACCCAAGCCAAAAATTAAGGAATATAATATTTCAGATCTAATGGAAGATTCGGATTAGATTTATAATAAATATATTGTACACAAGATAGTGCAGCTATTGCAGACACAGTATGAGAACTAAAAGAAGCAATTCTGACAACTGATTGCATTTTTTTGTTAACAATATAATCAGTAATTACAAAATTTGTTGAAACATATGAATGGTATATTATATTACTAATATTTAGCGAATCAGTGAGAGCAATTAAATTATTATTAACTTCATATTTTCGAAACAAAATGTTTGTCATAAACAGTGGTAATATCATCTTTGCTGACAAATGATATATATGAAAGGAATTAAACATTACTTAATATGAAAATACTAATTATTCCTTAATATGTCAAAAAATATATCTCCACATGTATTTATATATAAATTCCCAATAGCAGCAATTAGTTCAATATTCAATAGAATAACCGGATTGGTATTAACAAGCGGAATAGTGATAATTCCACCATTATATGCATTCAATTTGCGAAATAAAAATCAAAAAATGTGTGAATTTCCAATTCCACCAATTAATCCTTTTATAAAAAATGTGTTGTTATTTTTGGGTTCATTTTCAATAACATATCACACTATAGGAGGTATTCGTCATTTTACTTATGATAAGTATCCTAATCTAATTAATAACAATTTTTCTAGAAAAAGTTCATTTTTTATGTTTGGTATAGCCTCAATTGGGACAATTGGTTTTGTAAAAGGTATATATGATCATAGTGATAAATAAAGGCATACAATGATAAATTTTATTAAAAGATTCATATTTCAATTTCAAATATTAAGGAGAAATATTTACAATAATGTAATACTATTTTTAAGACTACCGTTAAATCTATATAAATCTTTTGGGTTAGCATCAAAAAATGTATTTATGACAAAAAAAGATTTTATTGATGAAAATTTTACACCTGTGCTAAATATTAGTAATGTAGATGTTTTACGAGTTCAACAAAAATGGGGAAAAGCATTTGTTAAATTAAATAAAATAAATGATAAAATTGAACTAAAAAAAGAAACCAAAAAATTTGTAAAAGAATTCTACAATATTTCTGACAATGTTCTTTTTAAACCAACTAAAGCATCTAAAACTCCATTTCGTATGACTTTGAAAACGATAATGTCTTATTTTATAAGTGGAAATATAAAAGAGGATCAAGGATTTGCATTGAAACCTTGGAACAAAGTAGAATTTTCTAACTATAAAATTATTATTAAAGGAAATATAGCAATATGCATGGGTAAATATGCGTTTATCAGTAAAAACACGAATACAAAAAAAATAAATGCGGAATATTCTTTTGTATATGAAAAATGTGAAAAAACGAATAAATTGAAAATTATTCTACATCATTCATCGTTTCCATATAAAGAAGAGTTTTATTATTATGAATCATATTTTCCAGATATAATAAAAAGTGCGTTAAAATAAGAAAATGGCATAAGAAAATTTTGCATATAAATGCTATTAATGTCATCACAAGTTTTAAATTCATCCGATGAATTTGAAAGTTACTCGGTTTATATTGTAACAATACAGTCAATTATAATCAAGTTTCTTACTGAAGCAATTAAGGATATATTGCCCGATACAAATATTGAAGTAAGTAAAGAAGGAGTTCGCATATTATCTATGGACCCTACTCATACAACACTCGTGCACATGAATTTAGGATGTGCAAATTTTGAAAAATTTCATGTTACACACAATCAGATTATTGGTGTAAATATGATAAATTTATTTAAACTTATTAAAACAATAACAAATAATGATACGTTAGCATTGTTTGTTCATAAAAATGATATGAATCATTTAGGTGTTAAAATTGAAAATTCATCAAGAAAAGCTTCTACAACTTTTAAATTGAACTTGATGGATTTGAACAATGGAAATATTAGAATACCACCCGCTCAATTTTCTTCTGTAATTACTATGAAATCAACGGATTTTCAAAAAATATGCAGAGATATGGTCAATATATCAGATGAAATAGAAATTAAAGCTGTTGATAATAGTTTAATTTTAACATGTAAAGGTGAATTTGCAGAACAAGAAACAGTTATTGGGGAATGCTCATCAAATGGCATATCTTTCTGTCAAAATTGTAAAGAGTCGGAAATTATTCAAGGTATATTTTCATTGAAATACTTAACCCTGTTTGCAAAGTGTACAAATTTGTGTCCATCAATACAAATTTATTTGAAAAATGATTATCCATTGATTGTTTGTTACAATGTTGGAAGTCTTGGTGAAATTAAAATGTGTTTGGCACCTAAACATGCATCATCGAGTTAGTTAATGTATTTTAAAAAATAATGTTGTATACAATTATAACATGGCTATTGCAAGTGCTCTATCCAGTATGATTGGCTCAGGTGTCGAAGGCTTCGAAGCTTCAAAGCAAAAACAAAACCCAGGGTACAGTGTACCCAAATCATGGATAAACTTTGTCGTTTTCCTTATTCTTTTAATGGCGGTTGCCTTTTTCGGTCAACTTTTATGGAATGAACTTTTATCTAAATACATTACTGTATTAAAGCCATTACCTACAATCTGGCACGCAGTAGCAATGTACATTGCCATTGACATTTTCTTTGGTAACGCTTAAGTATATATTCCGTGAATATCGTCAAAAAAATAACCTCTAAATTTCATGATTTGTTCATCAGTTATCCTTTGTTTTGATAACTTTTCAAAATCACCATTTGTTAACATATGGTGTATGAAAAATAGACAATATACGCCACATTCTGTTGAACCATATTGATGTCTTTTTCTGTTAATATTTATTTTAATAGGATCTTCATTTTTACTTGTACCTTCATCATGGAATCTTTGTAATAATTTATAAACTTCTTTTGGTGGTTCATCTCCTATACTATCAAAAAATGAAATTTCACGTTTCTTGAAATCAATAAACATAGCAATCCAATGTTGCCCCGGCTTGTTGTGTGGATCTGTATTAAAAATTGCTCCAAATTGATCATATTTTTTTTCTAATTCCGAATAACTATAATTACACAATTGACTATACGCACATCTACCAACAGTGTCTTTTGTATCAAAATCAATAGGTGCCGGATATAAAAATAAAAATTTTTTGAATCTTTTTTCATATGCTTTCATTGCTTCAAATAAATCCTCATCACTTAACCATTGATTTGGTTCATTTAACCACTCTTTAGGAACTAAAGGTGCAAATGATTTACGTAAACGACGAGTTTTACCGCCCTTTATCCATTTATCTTCGTGAATTGTTTTATTTCTTAAACGCAATTCTTTCCATAAAAGTTGTTTAGATAAACTTCTAATATTTATGATTTTATTGTTTTTATTCTTACTATTCCAAGCAAGTGCCAGTTCTATCAATTCTTTTTTAGTATAACACGTTGGTTTTGGTGATTTTAAATCACTACATCTGCGTCTTCTTGTTAATTGCATAATATATATAAATAAATAATGTACAATAACGAATACTTTAAGTTGTATAAATTAAAATCTGTAAAACAATCAGAATTTGAAAGATGTAAAGAATGGTTACAAGATAACAGAAGTAAAAAATATGATTCAATATTTGATATTTTAGGTCATCAAAATAAGATAGATGTTTGTAAAAAAAAACTTATTGATATTCCAAAAGAAATCACTCAAATTGAACAAAATATGGAAAAACAACTCATGGCAACATTAATAAGTAGAAATTGGCGCAAATTTGCATACAAATCATGGGAATATAGAATGAAGGTTTATGCATTTGCTACATCCGCTTGTTTAATAACATTGTTTTTTACAACAAAGTTTCTATCATAAAAATTAGTGATAATAATATATATTTTTCATATTCACATCTTTTATTGTTTGGTAAAGGATTCAATTTATGTGTCCATATGCGTTCTACTGCAAAATAACACAAACATGTTATTAAAAAACCTCGTATAAGTCCCATATTTAGTTTAATAAAATAATTATTCTTCCAATTTGTTTTTGAAACTGAATTTATTTATTCTTACATATTTACCAGCATCATTTGGTAATAACAAACCTTTACCCGGATGCAAATAAGGAACATGTTCCAATAATTCAGTATGTATTAGTTCTTTATTCATATATACATCTATCATTCTTAGATTTTGTCTAATTTCAATTTTATTATTGCGCTGAAAAGATACACTTGGAGTTATAATTTTCATCACTTTTGCAGTATCTAAAAAATCACCACCAGTACCAGTATCACTATCCGCAACAGAACCCGGCGGTGGACATATACAACTACTGGGATTTTCACCGTTATCATTAGTATCATCATTATTGTCTAATACTCCATGTGTAAAATCTTCTATTAAACCTTCATTTGTAAAATATTCAGTAACATTTGTTAATTTTTTCTCTCTTGTATTATAAACATAGCGATTATTTGGAGATGAATCTAAATATTCTATTATTAATTGACCAGTACCCATCTTCAATTTTATTATTGGTGATATTCTGTCATGAATTACATGAACACGTTTAGCACTTGCACTATAATATACATCAAAATCAATGTAATAAGTATTTTTCATATTATTCGATGGTTCTATTAGCATTGTTTCAGTTGTGTCTTGAACGTTGTTAACAATGTCACTATTTTTATTAGAATATTTCTTAATTATATATACTATTGCTGAAATTGTTAACACTATTAATATTAAATAAAAAACACCTTTAATTATATTTTTTCTTTCCATTATAAGGATTAAACATTTTTATTGAAATAATGAATCATATAATTGTTATCTTAAGAGGTCATGAAAGAAACTGTTTCAAAAATGATAGACTTAAAAACTTTGTTCATCTACTCAATAACAGTTTTGAAAACATACAATTTATTGTACATACGTGGAATTTGAACGAAGCCTCAAAAAGTTGGAGAAAAGTTCAAGATGAACCATCTATTATTCATAAAACAGATGTGGAAGACTATTTTGATATTCAAAATATTAATATTTTGATTGATGACGAACTTTCTATTGAATTTAAAGGAAGACAATTCTCAAAAATAGGAGCTATTCCTATTATTTGTTGGAAAAGAATGTGGTATGGACAATATGTTGCAATAAATGCAGTGGAAGAAAAACCTAATACTCATATTTTGAATATGCGAATGGACTTTTTTGAAACTAGTACTACAAATAAATATAAATTTGATGAAGATTTAATTATAAATAAACTTAACTTATCACTTTCAAAACCAAATCATATTACTTTTATGCATGATTGTGCAGAATATGATGGAATTGATAATCTATATATTTCTAGTTATGCAAACATTAAAAGACTAATTTATCATTTCAATAATAATTTAGATTCAATAACAAATAAATATAAATTTCTTTTTTTTCACGAAAATATGGTTTTTTATGAAGCCAGGTTATTAGAAGGAGTCAATTTATTACCATCTTCACCTATTCAATATTATTGTGATATTGCTTCAAATCAGTTATCATTATAATTACGCGTTAAATGGTTAATTAAATCATAGCTGTCCTGTTAATATACACAACATTATGATAGTATTTAAAATCTTATTAAATAATTTGTTAAATGATGTATGTGAACCATTCTACGAATATAATCAATATTTATTAAAAAGATTTTTTGAATACGCATTGTCTGACGTCAAATATATTGAAAAATTAAAAAATGGCTCAACTGGATTAAAAAAAATTGGATATTGTCCTAAACATGAACAAGTTTTAATGACAGCATGTATTCAATCACTTTCATTAAATACAAATAAAAAATATTATAAATTGTATTATACAGAATATCTTAATTTTAAAACAACTTTTATGGGCTGGAGAGGTAGAACAGAATGGTTTGACTTTCATAGAACCGTATTGTCACATTTTATTTGGAATGAAGACATTCCAACTTTCATGTGGACATGGAATGAAATGATCAAATATTTGAAAAATTTTAAAAATAAATATCCAAATATATCTGATTGGAGAAGAAGATGGTATCTTTTTGAAGCGCGAAAAATTAAAATATATATTGGTCAGATTTGCGCTGCATCAGAAAAAATTTATATCTTAGAATCTCTTATCAAAAATAATATTGTTACAAATAACGCATCATTACATAAAGCATTAATAAAATTTGGTTTATTTCCTAAAAATAACAAAATTTATCAGGCTGATTTTATTAAATATCCCGAATGGACATGGTTAAGATCTGCAACACCACCAAATAATACCAAATTGAATACAAAAATTGCTCTACACATTTGTATGGAAACAAATTCATTCAAAATACGATTAATTGATATATTCAAATATAATGATTCTTCTTTCTTTTGGAATTTTTTTTTGGATTTAACAGAAGAACAATTCATATTTATTAATAATAGAACATTTGTAAAAATTATAAATAATCTTAATATTCAAGAAATACCAAATAAATTGAAAAAAAAAGTTTTTCAAAAATCATTTGAATTTAATGGAATAATTAAGTTAAATCTACTCAAAAAAATAAAATTTTGTTTAAATAATTTTAAAATTGATGCTAAAACAATTGTCAATATTTTATCAAATATTATAATCAACAATAAAAATACTGATTTAACAAAATTTCAATATTTATGTTCAAATATTATCGATAAAAACAAATCTTGCAAAATATTAATAAATCAAGAGCAAACATATTGGTTGTACAAACTTTTTAAAAATGACGCATTATCACTCATAAAATATTCATTAGAACACAAAAACAAGGAGATTTTAAAAAAATATTCCGAAAACAATGAATGCGCAATATGTTTCAATAATATTCACACAAAATCATTATGTGTTTTGCCATGTAAACATTTCTTTCATAAAAATTGTATTATTTCCGATATACATTTAAGATCTTCTAACAATAATGAATATTCATGTCCAATTTGCAGATGCAATATTATACCAGAATCTATACAAAGTAATCTAATTAGTCATATTAATTAATTATAAACAAATACCATTGTTCCTTTCTACCATTTTTGCAATTAGTCGCGAAAATCCACCACCGCTTTTAACAAAATATGTACTATGACTCATATAAGCAAAATCATAATCGGGGGATCTTCCACTTACTATTTTTGTTTTATATTTAAAATCAAACATATTTTTTATCGCATTTATATATACTATACTTTTCGGATACTTTTTACTATTATGAAATCCTGTAATTATTTCAACATTCGTTATATCATATTTCTTAATATTTTGTAATATTCTATTATAATAAGATCTAGGCTTCACATAATATATACCATTTTTATATCTCAATTCAGAATTAAGATGTTCCGAAACAGAATAAGGACTTTTTTCCAAAACGTCTCCACAACGCAAATGAATTATTAAAGTTTTTTTAGATGGTAATAAAGGAATACCATCTATTATATCTTCTAACACTTTATAATCATAAGAATATTCTGTTCTTCTCATATATTCTACAGCAATCGAATCTGGAAAACATTTTTTATGATAATCACCAAGACTTCTTCTAAAATTATCACCCTTTATTATGTCTCCCAATCTATACAACTTTTCTTTACAATTTATAAAATCATCATTTTCTGAAAACTTAACTTTTTCTTCAAATTCTTCTTCAGATTCATATGAAGATTCATCTTCAAAATTATTGTAATCTAACTTATTAACATTTTTGACACCGCTTTTATTTAAAAAACTTTCTTTAAATACCAATTTATAGTAGACTAACAATACAAAACATATAAACAATATTAATAATTTGTAATATATAACATCTATGTTCATTAATTCTTAATGCATTTTTATTATTAAAAAAAATAATAAATTTAATTACAGTATTTTATCAACTAAACCATATTCTAAACATAATGTAGAGTTCATCCATTTATTATCATATTTTAGTATGTCTGATAATAAATTATTATTCAGTTTTGTATGTTTTAAATAAATTTCTCTTGCAAATTCCATATAAATATCCATATTATCCATTTCTTGTTTCATATATCCATATGTACCTTCACTACCACCAGATAACTGATGTATTAACATTAATGAACGTTTACCCATAAATCGCTTATTACAAGAAACACTTATTAATGTCGCAGCAGATGCAGCATAACCATCCACATAAGAATATATAGGACATTTTATACGTTCAATTGTATCAATTACATTAAATGTTGCTAATAAATCTCCACCAAAAGACTGAATATATATGTTAATAGGCTTAATTTTATTTACTTCTTCTAATTCAACTAATCTTCTAGACAAAAATGCACATGATTCAACAGACACATCACCATAAAAATATATATTTCGAGGTATTGAATTTATTTTAAACATTTCTGAATCTATTTCAACATTTGATTCTTGACTATCTTTAGTCATAATTGTACCAGCAACGAATGGAATATTAGTCACAATAGCTCTACGTACCAAATTTATATTATTTGGTAATCCATTTAAATTAAAACTTAACACATTTGCTAATAATAAAACAAATCTAAACATTTATAATTTTCTAATTCTTTAAATTATTAATCTATTACGCAATCAATTAACACTAATTGGTTTGGAAACATGATTTTTATTTAATAAATTAAGTTCATATTCAGAAATATGCCCTTTTGTATCATCAACTTCCGTGAAATCAGTAAAAGTTATTTTTTCATCTTTATCGTTTAGAATAACTATACGGTGATTTGACGTATCAATATCATATAAATAGTCTAATTTTTTGTCTAATATCATAACACCAGGCACATGACCAGATTTCTTAAATACATTATTATGCAATACATGATGTTCATAAGTTGATATTATTCCAGAATTTATTACTAAATTTGCATCTTCTCCTGAAAATACCATCTTTCCTTCAACTACATTATTATTGTACAATAAATCACCAATATTTATATCTTGAATATATTTGACTTCTCCATTATTCATTAATACTCTCGTATTCACAGCAAAACATTTACCACCAAAAGCCTTCTTCGTCTTCTTTTTTTTCTTTTTATTTTTTCTCTTTTTACTCTTTTTCTTTTTACTTCCTCCAAATGGATTTTTGAATATACTTTCTTTCTTTTTTTCTTCTTTTTTTACTATTTTTTTCTTTATCGTCTTAGTTGCGCAGGCGCGATCCATACCTTCTACGAAAAAATGATTATAAAAATCACAAGCTTTTACTTCAATAATAGATATTACACTATTTTGATCATTTACTATTTCAACTTTCCAATTGAACTTCATATTTATTCTTGGATCAATTTGAGAAAACGCAGTTACACAAGAATCATAAGCAGAACGCTCCTTGCGACGATTCCTTAAATAAGTTTTTTCAAATTTATCCCTAGTTTCTTTGTCCATTATATAATCCTTTAAATCAGTAGGTCTATAGCAAGTATCTATTGGATAACCATTTCCCAATGTTCTAATTCGGTTTCTACATATTTTACCATCATCTTTAAATTTGTAATAACCTAAAGCTTCCGAATCAGTATTTTTGAATTTAATAGGAGAACCAAACAAACCAATAAAACACAACAAAATAAAACTAATAGTAATAAAAGTACAAGTAAATCTATAATATTTGTAATCTTTTGTATAAAGACCATATTTTATTCTACTCATGAATAATGCCCACGCTTGAGATCTACCAGAACATATTGGACCTTTATTTTTTAAATTATTATATAATCTAGTCATATTTTCAAATTCTTCTTTCTCTTCATCATCTTTATATACAAAATTATTCATAGCTTCTTCTAAATCTTCATCATCAAGAATTGTTTCATATTTTCTAATCCAAGAACATAATCTATTTCTATTGTTCTCATCTTTATCTTCATCAGAAACATCATTCTTTTTTGAATCAGGAATAGTTCTATTAGATGGTGGAGGAGGTGGGGGAGGAGAATTTGGAGAATCAACCCACCTTGCAGATACAGAATCCGAATCATTAGAAATAGAGTCTGTTGCATTTGCATTTCCTTTAGGGAACCAATCTGGAGTCCCTTTTGACTGCGAATCTTTATCTATACTTGGTTCATTTGATGTTGAAGATGAATCAGATTTTTTTGACTTATTCAAATGTTCATATTTGTCAACTCCCGAAATGGAAGCCCAATCAAACATATCTTCGGGTTTACTACCACCAACATAAACATTCTTATTTTTATTATTATACATCGGGTTCTTAGTTCCTGAATTGGGGTCTGTCCATTCTGGAGGCGACTTTGGTGAATTCTCTTTAATTTTATTTAATTCGGCGTTTTTATTAACTCTATTTACAGCCGATTGTGGTGCATTTTCAATATTATCATCATTATCATTGTTTTTTATAACTTTATTTTGATTATTTACTCTGTTCACAGCAGATTGAGGTGCATTTGTTTCATTATTATCATTTAGACCAACATCATTTACTGCAATTACTTTTGATTCTCCCACATTTACTGGTTTATTTCCATTATTTTCATCATTTTCATCATTTCCTGATAATTTACTTACTTGTTTTTTAAGCATTAAATATCTTTCATGCATATAACCCAATAAAAATATACAAAAAAATATACTAATTGTTGATAATTGTCCAAACCAAATATAAGAAAAATGTATAGGAAACCATATTAAAAATCCAATTATTTTATAAATATCTCTAACAAAATTTATTGGTGTTCTTGGTATCAATTTAAAAATACATAACGAAACCACTAATAATATTAATGACACAATGGTTGTTCCAAATACAGTTTCATATCCTTCTATACCATCATATTCAGGTGGATTATCATCAAATATTTCTTTGTCATTGTCACAACTTTTATGAGGATCTAAATCTATAGAATAAGATTTTTTGTTAATACATTTTGATATTTCTTTATTGCCTGCTTTGCCTGTTGTATTAACTATCGGATGATAATACAAATATTCATTACTTCCAAGAGCCCTTTCTTCTTTTATTGGACCTAATAAATTTTCTACTTTTTTGTAATTATCAGGATCAATATCAACTGGATGTTGAAAAACTATTGTTTTATTCTTTTTATCATTATAAATATAATAAGACGTATTAGATGGCAATGCTTGCTGAGCAGACCATTCATCTGAAGTTCTAATTTTAATTTTTTTATTTTCATTAAATTGACCAACTTGAACATTCAAAAATTGAGAAAAAAAATCTTGAGAATCACAAAAACCACGTGAAGCTCTTAATAAAAGACATATTATTAAATTATTATCTCTACCTTTATGAATTAAAGTACATTCACCTATTATCGTTGGATCATTTGGATAAGTTTTGTGTCGTCTTTCACCTATGTATATTCTGTCTAGTTTGTATGCGCTATTGTTAAAATATACATCCATACTACCATTGCCTTCATATTTGAAATATAAATTACCCTTTTTATTATACACGTATGTAATATCACCTTTTGAATATGTACATCTTAGCTTACATAATAAATCGCACCTTATTGAACGTTCCGGTTCAATTATAATTGGTTCTAAAGATGAAACATTTATTGACATTACTCTATATCATAAATTTTACTGTGGACAAAAAACCGAATTTTTACGAGTATATATTCTCTTAACTTCTAGTTCTTCTCTAATCATCTTATATAAAAGCTGTTTTGTTGAAGCTCTTAATTTTGGTTGCTCAAGTACATAATAATTTTTAGAATCATTTCCTATTTTAATACGGAATCCCATTTTTATATATTATTAATACGTATTTAACTTGTTTTTTTTTTAATTTATTTTATTATATGGTTTCTTTTAGCGAACTAATTCAAAGAAGAAAAGATTTACACAAACTCAAAACTATAGATAACGAAAAGAATGTAACCGCGGATGATATTAGAGAATACAGAAGAGGAGGTAATTATCTAAACCACAGCGGCGAAATCGAACCACCTGTAGCAGAACCACAACCGGCACCTGCACCAGCACCTGCTCCTGAACCAGCACCTGCACCAGCACCTGCACCAGCACCTGCTCCTGAACCAGCACCAGCACCAGCACCTGAACCTACACCAGCACCAGCACCTGCTCCTGAACCAGCACCAGCACCAGCACCTGCTCCTGAACCAACACCAGCACCTGCTCCTGAACCAGCACCAGCACCAGCACCTGAACCAGCACCTGCACCTGCACCAGCACCAGCACCAGCACCTGAACCAGCGCCAGCGCCT
>CETY01156833.1_pt1 | contig 13516 bp, 35 predicted proteins | sample 361551 | NCBI WGS metagenome assembly CETY01 (sample SAMEA2623135, study PRJEB7988) | marine metagenome | biome: marine biome (ENVO:00000447); feature: deep chlorophyll maximum layer (ENVO:xxxxxxxx); material: "saline water (ENVO:00002010), including plankton (ENVO:xxxxxxxx)" | depth 45 m | reverse complement strand
CCCCCGCCTCTCAATTCCCCCCCCTTCATTTGTGCCTATAACCGACCCAAGCTTAATTTGGCCCGACTGGCTTGCAGAAATCTCGTAATCAAGACCCTTGATAATCGGAACGTCATCCTCCGAAATATCTTCCGCTTTAGCCTCGACTAAGGTAGACTTGACTCCAGATATGGTTACACCACATTCAGAACAAAACTTAGGCTTTGAAACCTGATAAGAAAGCTTCGCCCCACACTCGCTACAATACATAACTGCCATAATAATTTATTTTACTTAAAATTAAAAAAAAATCAAAAATGTGTCGAAAGGCTTTCTATATACTCGCTCGGACAATCCCTCCTTCCAGCGATAATTAAAACACCAATAGCCCCCGATTTACCCGTAATCTTATAAACTGAGTTTAAGATATGGGAGCCCATACCAGCCCCCTTGGACTTAAATTTAAATTTCATATCTTTTTCTGTTGAGAAATTCTTGTTTTCATTTAGTATATAAAAGTGAACATTATCAACATTTAACTCATTAACAATTTTTTCTATGTTTAATTTTATCTTTTCTTCATTAACCCTACCTTCGGATTTTTTTTGCTTAATTAAGGTGGTAACGATGGTTGCCCCCGCCCCTATGATTGCAGCAATCGCCGCATAAATTATATTTTCAAGGTTCATATGCAATTATATATACACTTTTAAGCTCTCTAGTGTAAATAATAATATATTATACAATGCCAAGAAAAAAGAAACCAACAGAAATATCCACAAAAGAAATCGAAGAAGCTTGGGCAGAGTCAACTAAGATAAACCTAAAAGGCAAAAGATTTTCTGCAAAACAAAGGGAACTGTTCAAATTAAACACTTCGCCAAAAAATACTATTGTATTTGTTGGAGGCCCAGCAGGTAGCGCGAAAACCTACCTATCCGTCTACTCCGCAATGTCTCTTCTAGCTAAAAATAAAGACCTCGATCTTCTGTATGTGCGAACCGTCATCGAAAGCGCCGATAAAGGATTAGGGGCTCTTCCTGGGGACATAGATGAAAAGTTTAATCCCTACATGAGTCCACTTTTAGATAAATTAGAGGAAATGGTGCCGCATTCCGAGATCCATGATCTTATGAAAGCCCAAAGAATAACGGCTGTGCCGATAAACTACCTAAGAGGAGCCTCATGGAGAAATAAAGTAGTTATTGCGGATGAGGCCCAGAATTTTACATTTAAAGAGCTAACTACCTTAGTAACAAGAATAGGAGAGGGAACCAAGCTATTTATATGCGGGGACTATATGCAAAGCGATATTAACGGAAAAAGCGGATTCGAAGATATGGTAAATGTTTTCTCGGGAGAAGATTGCAAGGAAAACGGAATTCATGTATTTAACTTTACGACAGACGATATCTTTAGGAGTAAAATCCTAAAATTCATTATAGAGAAAATACAAAAGAAATAATATAAAACTTATTTCTTCTGCACCAAATCGTACAGCTTCCTAACATCCATTCTTCTATCTTCGAGCCTCTTGCATGTTTGAGTCCACCTTTCGGAGTCTCTGACTCCATTTTTAGCTAAGGTGATTTCCAACTCAGATACTTTTGCCTCCAGGTCCTTTAATCTAACGCTTTCTTTTTTCAGAAAGAAGCCTAATACTGAAATAGCTGTACCAATCCCCAATAGTACGAATTCATTATACTCCATGCAAACTAGTACACGGGAAAAACCAACTACAGAATAATATTTCGGGGCGTTGTGCTTTAAGCATCCTATTCGTCAATCTTTTTTACAAGGTACTCTCCTATATGAGCAGAGAAGAGCTTACATTGATCTATTAATTTCTTAGCTTCTGCTGGTGGTAGTGTTCTTGCTTTTTCGTATAATGATTTAATAAGTTCTGGTGTGATAATGTGTTTTACTTGGACTTCTTTCATTTCGCTATTGTTAATTACACTCCAGGCCCCCGAAACGACAATTTATTGTTTTTAAAATAATTTGGGATATTTAAGAACACCACCCCCCACCCAAATCTCAGAAACGCTTTTTTAAATGAATTTGAAAAAAGGGGGGGGTCTTAGTAAAAAACATTACTTTTTTTTCGCCCGCTTCTATAACCAGTTAATAATAAGCACCTTACGAATGTAAAAAACTTTGCAAATCGCTTGACAAAAGCCCTTTTCTGTGGTATCTTATAGTATAAGTTAAATTAAAAAAGAAAGAAAATTATGTTCACAAAAAAAGATCTCACAATTCGCTTCAACTATACCCAAAGATTTTGGGTCATGCTCTTAGGTGGCTTCGAGCAAAACACTTTCGGAGGCTTATCAAAAAAGCCTAATCGTGATTCACAAGAGCAATTCGTTGCTTTCGTTAATCGGCAAACAGAATTAATGTCAGACAAGTAAAAAAAGCTTGACTTTCTCTCTCTAATATACTACTATAATAATATGATTAAAACAATACTCAACACTCTTCACGATTCAATCGCCTGCCTTACCTTTGTATGCCTTGGCTACATCTCGGCATTCTTTTTCTTTGTGCCTTTCTTCACTTACCAAAGTAATTGGTCTTGCCTGTTTGCTTTTCCTTTCGTCTGCTTCTTCTGCATGGCGGGAGCTTGGCTCAACTCAAGAGGATAAAATAATGGCAGATACATACGATTGGAGTGGCAGGAAGAATGTTCCGTTTGACCCCAAATGGCATGGTAATCAACGCAGGTGGAAGGCTCATTGCACGGGCAACCTCTATGCCTTGACTGTACAGAATAAGTCAATGAATCACGCCTTTACTGTTCACCAATACGGAAAGAATGTTTTTCAAGCGGGTCTTCGCTATTACAAGGGTTTCACTAATTACCCAAGCAAGAAGCGCGATAATTGGGTATGGCAATGCACCAAGATAGTAAGCGCTAAGCTGCTGAAGGCCAACTAGTTACGGAGGCCGCCCCTGCGCTCGTAAGCCTATGCTACTCAACAACTTATGTAATTGTGAATAACTTTTTACGATTTTGCTTGCATTTTCCTTGTTTGTGTGTTACATTGTATGTATGAAATTGATTAAAAGACTAAACGAAATTCAAAACGAGCAAGTACGCATTGCCTCCATAGTAGCGAAAGCAAAAGGAGAAGAGATTGACATACTTAACGCTATCCTCGACAAATTGCTTGTCGAGGCTCAAGAAATTGTCGAGCGAGTAATCCGCCACGATAGGCAAATACTTTCCGACCATCCCGAAAATAAGTAAAGAAAAAGCTTGACTTTTACCTAAAACTCTGTTACATTATACATATGATTAAGAATAAAACTAATACATTCAGTAAGGGCGATGTCCTTATCTCACGAGACAATAAAGTCTTCCAATTCATTCAAGCCACTAAGCACGACACGCTTGGCACTATCGCAATGGTTCGCCCATACCGCACCAATCGCAAGGTTGGCATTCGCTTCAGCGATGTAAAGCTTCATCCTCTTTTTAACTAAAAAAGGCTTGACAAAACTCTAAAAACTGACATAATAAAAGCTATGATTCAAGAACAAATAAATCGCCTAGTTGCAACTCTCCAAGCTCTCACGCTTCAACGCATTAACGCATTGCGTTCGGGTAACGCATCCGAAGCCAATCAGATTCAATCTGTGCAGGTTGACATTGATGCCAAGATCCACGAGCTAGAAAAGCAGTTGATCACGCACTAAGTTGCTGATACTCAACGCCTTACGAAGGCGGCCCCCGCGCGCCTAAGCCCTTGGTAGCCAAGGACTTGCAACATAGCAGAAGATTGTGCATAAAAATAGTTGAATGTTTCTTGTAATATCGCTTGACAAATACCCCTTTATGCTGTACTGTATAGGTATGAATGACAATAAGATAATAAACTTAGATGTGCTGAAGATGATACTGGACTGCACTACTCCAAGCAACCTTGCAAGGATACACGCAAAGGATACTGCTCCACGCACAGCTACGCCATTGACTAAGGATCAAGCTGGCTCTGCCCGTAGAGGTCAAGCCCGTTGGCAAGCCCACACTACTGGCAACGCCTATGTGCTTTATGTACAGGCACGCACCTATGACCACACCATGAGGGTACAGTCTCACGGCAGGAATGTCTGGCAAGCTGTTAGGCGTTACTACAAGGGCATAGATGGCAGTGGTCAATGGGTAAGGCAATGCACCAAGGTGATAGCTGTATACAGCTGTGCTAATGCTCGCACCTGCCAAGCTGATAGGCTACTCTGTGGTACAGCTCAAGACAGAGCCCCTTGGTAGTCAACGACTTACGAAGGCTGCCCCCGCGCGCCTAAGCCCTTGATAGTCAAGGCTTTGCGACACAAAATAAGTGAAAAAAGTTCTTGACTTTTCGGCGTTTCTTTGGTATGTTGTATGTATGATTAAGAAACAAATACAACAAGAAATTTCCGCCCTTCACGAAACCCTTAAGAGCCCCGCTCTTTCTGATGCTGATCGAGTTGCGATCCGCAATGAGATTGGTAGCTTGCAAGACCAGCTTGCACTGCTCGACTTTCACGAGGTTGAAGACATTGACTTCGGCTGGCACGACCAGACGGACTTCTAAGTCCTTAAGCGACAATGCTTTAGCTGCACGCCCCCCGCGCGGGCAACCCCTTGATAGCCAAGGGTTTACAACGCAAAATAAATGAAATAATCCTTGACAAACGCCCCATTGTATGGTATGTTATACATATGAAAGTTAAGGTAAGAAAGACAATAATCATGCCCAAATCCCGCCCCATGAAACGGCGTAATAAGATCTTGCCACGCAAGGCAAAGCATAAGGGCAATGTGAATAACTAAATACGATTTTGCTTGCAATTACCCGATAACTCTGTTACATTATATATATGAAAATGATTAAGATCGAAGAAAGAATCCGACTCAAGGAAGTTGAGATTGCCGAAATGGAAACCGCCATTGAGCGGATGAACGCAAGGGCTACGCCCGAAACAGCCTTAACTATAGCCGTTGCAAACGATGTGTTTGGTGGTACTGTTAAAGAGTTGAAAGGTCAGCTTTTCGACCTCAAGACTGAGAAGTCAAAGATCGACAAGGCAAACGAGCTTACTCGCATCATGCACGAAATCAGAGACGAGATGATTGCCGAAAATAAAGCTTGACAAAAGCCGAAAACCTTGCTACTATATACATTTAAGATAAACCATTAACAAAAGGAAAAATTATGTTCATCCTCAAATCCATCCTCAACCAAGCAGGTGCTGTTTGGCAAGTCGAATCCATCGCAATGCGAAAGAAAGACGCCGAAAGGCTTCTTCGTCGCAGAGCCAAAGCGAATGACGGCTCTCGTCGTTACGGGCTTTTCTCAGCGTAAAGCCTTAATAATCAACGCCTTACGGGGCCCGCCCCCGTGCGCCTAAGCCCTTGATATTCAACGCCTTGTGAAAAAAGTAAAATAAGTGAAAATAAAGCTTGACTTTTGGGGGTTTATGTGGTACTGTATAGGTATGATTAACTTAACAGAAAGAGAAAAAATCCTTTGCAAATTTGTAATAGCTAAACAAAAAAAAGTGAAGAAATAATTTGCTTTTTCGCTCAAACTGTGTTACATTGTATATATAAGATTAAGAAAGATAAACTACTAAAATAAAAATTATGTCCTCATTCCAAATAAAATTCCGCATCCAAGAAGTAAACGCCAAGCTTGAAAAGGCTTCCGATTCGCAAGAAATCGACCAACTGAAGAACGACCTTCAGCAATGGAAAAACATCCTTCACGATGTCCAAATGCAAGAGTTTGAAGATCGAGTTGGCTTCAAGTCCATGGAACAAAACGCAGGCGTTTGGGACGAACGCTAAAAATAGTTGAAAATAAAGCTTGACTTTTAACTGAAAATCCTTTAGATTATACTTATGACAGAATCAAAAAGACTAGAACTAATTAAAAACGCAGTTGCGAGCAATACAGAAGTTGCCCCGCAGTTTCAAGGCTTGCTTGAAGAACTCAAGGCAGAAGAATTTGTCCTTGAGCATGGAGTACAAAACGCTTCAGATGACGAAGTGAAAGACGAGTTTCTTTCTCTTGACGCAGTCGAAAGGGAAGAAGTCGAAGACTTTGACTCTGACGAAAACCTTGTCGATATGGATTCCGTTTCTGAGTCCATGCGTGAAATCTTCGGAGAATAATGTTTTTAATTACTATCTTAATCTGTACCTCAATTTTCGTTTACACTACAACCTAAAAAAATATGACTAGAATACACTTCACCGCAGTAGCTGAAAAGCTCAACCTCTCTTTTCGCAATGCTCCAAGCGAGCAAGCGGAAAATATCCTTACAACGCTTGCCTGTAATCTTGCGGACGAATTCGAGGCTTTTAATCCTCACTTTAACCGCTCCAAGTTCTTAGCGGTAGCGTTAGCGTAAAGCCTTAATAAGCAACGCCTTACGGGCGCGGGGGCAGGCGGCATAAACCCTTAATAGTCAACGCTTTAGGCAATTTTCAAAATAAATGAAAATAATCCTTGACAAATGCGGTTTTTTGTGGTATGTTATACATATGATTAAGAACAAAAAGAATTTACAGAAGCTCGCTCTCATTATGAAAGCCAAGGGCAAGAAGAATGTCCTCTCCACTATCCGCAAAGCCTTAGAAAAAAAACTAAAGAAATAATTTGACTTTTGGGTCAACCTGTGTTAAGTTATAGTATAGAAAGTTAAAAAAGATTATGATTAAGAAAATAGAAGTAAAAAAGTTCTCCACCTTTTGGAGTGTTAAAGTTTGGGAAGTCCCAAGTGAAAGTCCATCCATAATTGGAAAAGCTCCACGAGTTCGTGTTGCGGGAATTGATAAGCAAGGTCGTTCTCCTCATCTTGCTCGCATCCTTGCACAAGAGGAAGCGATTGAGCATTCCGCTACCTTTGAAAAAGTTGAATTAGTTCAAGTTGGTGCTTGACAAAACCCCCTTTTTACTTTAGAGTATACTTATGATTAAAACAAAAGACCTAATAGACCAAAAGTGGGACGCAATCGATTCCGCTTCTAAAACCATGAACGCAGTAAGAAGTGACTTGTTTGACAATGTCGCCCTTGCTCTTGCCCGTATAGAGGGAAGACTTAAATTCCTCAATGGAGAAAGCTATGACAATGAGCCATTTATCCTTGAGGGGCACGCTCAAAAGGTTGGCGTAGAACTTGAGCAAGAAGTGAACAAAACTCGCAAGGAATTAGACAAAATCTTTGTCATGATCTCTGACGGCAAGGATTCACTTTTTACAATCAATAAGTAACCTAAACCCTTCTCCCTCAATAACTTACGAGGGCGGGGGCCGCATGCCCAAGCCTCTGACAGTCAACATCTTATAAAAATTTAACGAAAAATTATGTCATAACCCGATGAGCATCAATGCTTTATGGCACAAAAAAAGTCGAGATTGCATTTTTGCCTGTTTTTTCTCCGCTGTGATGTAAAAAAAGTTTCTTTCATAAGTATCTTAGTATCAATAGCTTACCGCATAAAAAGTTAGCTTGATACGAATTAGCTTGCGATTTTCTCATATTCTGTCATTATGTAGTTATGTTAAATGAGAAAGATAGATTCGCTTTAATCGCTAACGCCGTTGCTTCCGCTAACAAGGTCGCTCCTCAGTTTCAAGGACTCCTTGAAGAACTCAAAGCCGAAAAGCTCGCCGAGGATTTAGTCCTTGAGCATGGCATTCAACACGCTTCCGAGAAGGAAGTTGAAGAGGAGTTTGTTTCTCTCGATGCAGTTGAGTCCGACAAGGATGACATTGACGAAAACGATGAGGAACAGGTTGATATGGATTGCGTGAGCGGTTCGTTCGCTGACCTTTTCGACACAATCGAATCCTAAAAAAATTATGTACTACAATATCAAACTAATTGGCGAGACTAAAGTCCCTCAAAAACCTTACCTTGTGATTACCATGACAGGAAACTCTTGGGGGTCAAGGTCTTATGCTCACAAATTCCTTTGCCTTGACTCTGCCAAGTATATGCTTGAGGATATAAACGCAAACGGCAAAATCGCTTTCATCGAGTGGCATGACGAATCGCCTTGCCCGAAGTGTGGAGCTTTCGGAGAAGTAAACCCTGCCGTTTTAACCTAACCAAAGAAACACAAAAATTTATGACAATCGTAGAAATTCCAACTTCCGTAAAGGACATTAAAAACGCCATCACTCGCAGAATTGCCATTCTTGCCGAGTGGCAAACCATGCTCGCCAAGAGTCGCAAGCCTTCCTTGCGTAACTCTCGCGAGTTGCAAGTCAATGCAACCAAGGCACAAATCGCAGTGCTTAGAGTAGCCTTGAAATCTGCCCAAGAAAAAGCAAAAGCCGAAAAGGCAAGAGCTTTCGTCAAGAGTCTCGAAGGAGTTCGCAAGGACTTTCTCAATGGTCTTTTTGACTAACCTAAACCCTTAAGGCTCAACGACTTACGCAATCGGCCCCCGCTCTCACAAGCGGTTGATCACCAAAGACTTACCAAGGTTTTTGTGCCTTGAATAGATCACGAAACATGACCCAAAAGACAACGACCCAAGGCAATAATAAAATTACATCCCAATTCATTTTCCAACCTTTACCATTTTATCAGCGTGACTCACGAAGTGAGTTTGCTCGTTTTGTTTTGCGAGTTCAGTAGCTAAAGACAACGCTCTAGCTCGACCTTGCACTTGCTCGATAAGCCTACCGAATGCAAAGACATTAAAAAACCCTCTGAAGTTTTCATTCTTTTCTATCTTAATCATATATACAATATAGCAAATTTTTCCTTAAATGTCAAGCGAAAATCAAACTTTTTTTGCCTTTAGTGGTAAATCTTTTGCAAGCTCAATGTTTCGGGCATCGTCATCGAAAAACCAAACCTTGTCGAAGTTCTCAATTATCGAAAGCAAAACTTTACGCTTTGCCTTGGCAATGTCTCCACCATTGGAAGAGCCTACGCAATGAATTTGTTTGGCAACCACACCGAAACCATTAAGAAATTCAGATATGGGAGAGCTTGCACAATCGGCTCTTGCCGTAAGAATGAAAACAGAATGACCTTCTGAAAAAACATCTTTTGCCAAGTCAATCAACTTGGTTGGCTTGCCGTTAAGAATCAAGCTCGCTCTATCGAAATCCGAGAAGTCAAAAGACTCTCCCTCACGCAATTTATGAGAGTTAAACTCTTGAGGGGTCAAGCTCTTGCGAACCAATTTCGATGGGCTTAATACATGAACCCTTGCATCAGTAAAGGCAAGAGTATCATCGAAATCGAAAACGAAAGCTTTTGTTTTGTTCTTAATCATGTATATATACTAAAGGAAAAACTCCGAAAAGTCAAGCACTTTTTCCAACTAAATTCCAAGCGGTGTGACCCTTTGGAGCTTGGGCAGACTGAACGCCAAAGTCGCGAAAGGCAATGTCTTGAACATTCCACACATCAGAGACTTGAGCCATCCATTGACCTTTAGTCGGTGCGTTCTTTTGCCAAGGCAAAGTCTGAATCGTGCCGAGCTTGTCGCCATTGGCGAGCGTCATGTCAATGCGAGCTTGACGAAAGAGAATGAAGGGAATGTTGTTTTTTATCTTAATCATACATATAATATAGCACAAAAAAGCTCTCTTGTCAAGCTTTTTTTTCATCTTTCTTGGCGCGCAACTAACTAACAGTCAACATGTTACAACTGCGGCCCCCGCATCCGCAAGCCCCTGATCATCAGAGACTTACGGAATTGGTATGATTAAGTTAAGATAAAATTAATACCCTTTCCTATTTGTAGGTTTCCTATTTCGACTATTTGCCTAAGTCTTGAATCAGTTCGTCAAGTCTTTCGACATCAAGTGCGGAATCATTCCACGCAACCTTGTCAGGCGTTTCTATTGACTCAAAATATGTCCTCATGTCAGACGCAAAATCGTAGTAAGAACCGCAATCCTTTGCGAAATTATAAAGACCTTCGTCGTTTTGAATCCAAAGAGCGACATTCCAAGTGGCATGGTTTGCCCATCCGTTATAAGTTGTATCAGTCATAATTATAGGTTGTCTGTGTTGTGTCCTGCTTTTCTCATGCTGTGCAAGGCTTCTTGCTTGGTCATGTTGAAGCGACTCATTAAATACATTAGAAGCGTTGCTCCTGTTAGTTCTGTTTCGTTGCTCATGTTCTTGCGATTGTATAGGGCGAATGCTCCTTGAGTCTATCAAGCCCCGATTCAAGTTGTTGGATCAAGAAGACTGCGCCTTGAAGTGGTCTTGGCTTGAAGTCCATTGGTTTTCCGTTTTTTAGGATTATGTAGTTGTTTAGTTGTGTGTCCATAATTTTTAGTCTTGGAGCAATTCTTTTCTATGCTCGTCTTTTAGTGAGTGAAGTAAGTTTACCCAAGCAAAGTCATTGAGTTGTGCTTGGTGCATTAGTTGAGTGACTTGCAAAGGAGTTTGGTGAGCAAGTACATCGTCATACTTAGTCAAAGGAAGCATGGTGTCTCGATCTTGAAACCACATTGCAACTTCGTAAGTATTGTCATCTGCATGACCATACAAGCCCGTGCCATTTCCTTGGTTTTGAACAACCGAGATCGTGAATTGATCTTGACTGTCCTTGTCTCGATGCCCGAAGGTTAATCTTGCTTGAGTAGCCTTGCCATCTGCGAATCCTCCGTGTTGGGTAAAAACCAAATCATCGAAGCTTTTTAGAGTTGTTTTATTCTTAATCATGTATACAAGTATGACAGGTTTTGAGTGAAAGTCAAGCTTTTTTTTCGTAAAATTAACTTTTTAGTTTCCCGAGCGAACAATAATCCAATCGGGCTGAACATGCGCAACGAAATCTTCCGCATCCTTTTTGCTTGGGGCGCTCATCTTTACGAGCTGAACCTTGCCAGTTTTGCGGTGAATCGCCACAACATTGTAATTCAAGAGAGGGTCTATGTTTTTAATCATAACTATAATATAGCAAAATTAGCTATCACTGTCAAGCTTTTTCTTATGCTTTTGCTTTCTATCCAAAACACCCTTCTTAACTTTGTGCGGTCTCGACTTAGTGAAGACAAATGGCTTTCTTACCTTAATTTTCATAATACCTTATCTTACACCATGGCGAGCCCATTGTCAAGCCTTTTTATTGTCTCGCAAGTATCTGCACATCAACAAGTTATGCTCGCAGCCCCCGCCTCCGCAAGTCCTTGACTATGAAGAGCTTATGGTAACTTCGCCCGACCCCTCAAGTAAATCTCTTTCTTCTAGCTCGTCATGGATTAGGCATTGTATTCGCCAAAGTCCATGATTTTTAATTGTGAGATCAAGCTTTTTCTCTAGCAAATCTCGTATTTGCATAACGAGATAATGATGCTCCTCGTCTACCATGCCAAACCTTTCCGCTGTAGCCTTATCTTGCTTTGGGCAATTCTCTCTGCCCTTTCTGCATCTGCTTTTTCTGCAAGTTTTGAGTGGTAGTAAATGCTATCTTCGGGAATAGACCCATAGTTAGCAAATTTTCCTTGTTTAACATAATTGCCTTGAGTCATCTTTTGCATGATTTCAGAGCTACGAGCGTTTTTTGATGTTGACATAATTATTTTTCTTGTAAAATCCAAATGGGGTTGTCTCCATATCCGAATTGATCGGAGACATCTATTAAGTTTTTTTCGTTAGCTAAAACGCAGTCCAAACTTAGAAACATATCGTTTTTCTTCTCTTTATAGTGAGGGTGGTTTTTTCGCATTATCAATGCGTGTTGATCTACGCAAGTAAGAACGAAAGGGGAATCGAACTCATTCTCCACTAAGCAACCTCCTTGATTTTCTGCACGACTACCTTTGGGTATTCTGTACGAATTGCCGAAACTGCGTTTACATAGTCAACTGCTTTGACCACTCGATGGATGGTGAAGCCTTTTGCCTTAAAGCTAAAGCTGAATTTTTTTAGGATGTTTTTTATTCTTTTCATTGTATATATAGTAGCAAATTTAAGAGAGTTTGTCAAGGGTTAATTTTTGTAAATGTCTCCTCCATTACCTTCAACCATATCTTCATAGGCTTGAGCCTTTTCCGCAATGATCTTGAATGCAATGCCAATGTGTGCGAGGATATACGCTTGATCTTCGCTAAGATCATCCTCCACAGGATTGATAAAATTCTCAAAAAGAAAATCCATAGAAGAATCCATTGCTTGTGTAGCGGAAGGGGTTTGCTTGTCGTTGGTGTCGTCTAGTCTGTACATAGTTTTTTCCTTTTAGTTAGTGTAATTGATCAAATCGTCCACAAGCTCGCAAGCAATCAAAACATCTCTTGCGTCATAAGTTGCGAACTGAATCTCTAAAGAATCAAGTTCAGGATTGTCCGTAAGGACTTGGTCTGCTTGTTCATACGCTTGAGCCAAACCATCTCGATTCTTCTCGAATGAGTTGTAAGGGTAAAGCGTTCCGTTTTGTATAACTTCATATCTTTTCTTAATCATGTATATAATACTAAAGTAATTTTAAGGTTTTGTCAAGGGTTAATTTTAAAAAAGTGAATTGAGAGCCAAGTCGCCACACTTGGTAAAGCTTTCAAGGGTCATCCTACTAGGCGTAGTGCTGCCTCTCAAAATTGTGTTATGTCCCTTTTCCTCTCTCCCCGTCGGGTTGTAGGCGTGGATTCATACGCCTCGTTGTTCGATGCATTGGATGGTCTTACGAATGCCTTATACGGACTTACATCTGCCATTCTTCGCAATGCATCTACAGGAAAATGATGCCCCCTGTGAGATTCGAACTCACCTCTCCGACTCAAAACGATGATCAATCGCTCGCAGGCTTAACTAGTATACTGCTGTAAGTCGTTGTTTTCACCTAGTGTAAACTAAGAGGGCATAACGATCTAAACTATCAAAAGAACTAAATACAATTATGACAGAAAACGCCTCAGAGTCAAGCTTTTTTTTCGTAAAATTAAAGATAGTTGTAAAGCTTTGTGTGCCAACAGGTTAGGCGCGCGGCCCCTGCGCACGTAAGTGCCTGGGCCTCAACAGTTTAGTAACCTAACCAAGCCAAAACATCAGTTGCTTTATAGTAAGGCAAAAAGCCAAGTTCTTCAAAGAATTGGTTAACATCTTTTGCGTCTTGGTTGTGATCCTTTAGCTCTTGGCAAGCTCTCTCTCTTGAGATTGTGACTCCTTCGGCTGATTCGTAATAGTCAATCATGAGTTTACCCCTTCCTGCACAAATCCTGTCTCATCCTTTTTTGCCCGACCTTTTTCGATAAGCCCGACAACAACGCCCTTCTTATCGAGGAAACGCAAATCGGTTTCGTCACCATTGACAACTTCAAAGCCCTTCCAAGTTTTCGGTAGCTGATTGCGAAAGACTACCGCAACATTACCGCCCATTTGTAAAACCTTACTGCAAGCAACCGCATTATGCTCGGAACGGCTAAAAGTCAAATGGTAGTTGCTTGGCAATTCACCATTGAGAAAAGCTTCCATTCTTTTGTAAGACTTGGTATAGTCATAAAATTGAGTTTCGGAAAACTTCTCGAAAAGGGTTTCGAGCTTTTCGTCATAGATCTTTTCCCATTCCAT
>CETY01042259.1_pt1 | contig 13534 bp, 17 predicted proteins | sample 361551 | NCBI WGS metagenome assembly CETY01 (sample SAMEA2623135, study PRJEB7988) | marine metagenome | biome: marine biome (ENVO:00000447); feature: deep chlorophyll maximum layer (ENVO:xxxxxxxx); material: "saline water (ENVO:00002010), including plankton (ENVO:xxxxxxxx)" | depth 45 m | reverse complement strand
TTAACGTAAACGATTCCTAAAGAATATATAGATGAAAGAACTTTTGTTAATACTGGAGCTCCTTCATTATAAATAATAATTGCGCCTCTAAAAGCCGTCCAAAGAAGAAAAAATCCTCCGGCAACATACATCGCGTTACTGATTAATCCTCCATTAAATAATGTCATTATTTGAAATTCAGTCATATTTTCTCCTATTTATTTTCTTGGTGACCAGATTAGTGAAATTATCATAACTGTTACGATAAGTAAGAAAACCATTCCTAAGGGAGTAGGCGTCATGCTTGATTCAGTTGTTCCAACAAAATCTATTAAGCGTTGAGCTCCTGTAGGATCTCCCCAATTTTCAGAACCCATTTCGGTAAGTCTTCTTGCAAAGGTTGTCCAAGTATTAGTTGCTAAAGCAAAGGATTGCCAACATCCAGCTACAACAGTTAGACCAAATCCCGTTGATACAATTTTTGCTACTAAATTGCTTTCAGGATTTTCACCCGTCATATTAGCAATTCTTAAAGCAAGCCATATTGATAAAATACACCCTATAAAAACTAAAGCGTCTATCATTCTGCCATTTTGAAACATAGTTACTGCCATCATTCCATCCATATTCTTCTCCTATATATTAGATGATTATTAAAATTTAAAAAAAAGGGAAGCTGGTGCCTCCCCTTTTTTTAAAACTATTTCTTTGGAGTCCAAATCATGCCTAATATCAAGGCAAGGACTGTCAAAGAGAATAAAGCGTAAATTCCTCCAGGGAAAGAAACAATTTCTGTTCCAAAGTTTTGTGCGCTCCACTCTATAAATCCTGTTGCAGTTTCAGACTTTTCACTCAAGGCATTTAGATTGCCTGAAGTGATAATATAATTATTTACTGCAATACTTCCTGAGAATGTATTCATCATTAAAGTTATAATTCCAAAAATTGAAGCCAATATCTTCGTAACTATATTTGATTCTTCTGAGGATCTTGTAGAAGCAGCTACTCTTAATGCCAACCAAATTGATAGAACTCCAGCTATCATATAAAGACCATTTCCTATTCTATTTGAACTCCACAAAGTCCATATTTCCACTTCTGTCATTTTTTTCTCCCATTAACAGTTGAGAATGATTCTCAACTACTAAGAAACTATACCAGAATTAAATTAGTTCAATCAAGAAGTCTTCGTAAAAATTATGTGACACCTTTTCGTGTAAAAAGGATTGTTTATATGGCTATTTAGAAAATTTTATGATGCTTGTTAGTGCTTCGGCCATCATTTTTGGATCATGAGGTGTTTTGAAAAAACCATGATATTGACCTCCAGGATTTATTAAAGCTAAGTTCATGCTATGGTCCATATCATAGTTTTTATCCTTAGAATCTATGATAGGAGTAAAAGGCAAAGTTAAATTTAAAGATAGTTGATAAATATCTTTTATTCCGCCAGTTAGCCCTATAAAACTAGGGTTAAAAACTTTTGCGTATTGATTCATTATTTTTGGAGTATCTCTATCCGGATCAATTGAGACAATAATAAAGTTTATTTTATCTAAAATCTCTGGTTCTTCTTTTAAAATATTAGCGGTCATGGCCATTTTTTTCATGGTCATCGGACACATGTCTGGACAAGAAGCAAAGCCTAGAAAAACAAGATCCCATTTACCTTGAAAATTTACTTTTGTGAAAGGCTCTTCGTTGTTTAAAAGATTAAAGGCTGATAATTCTCTTTTGGTATTAAGCTCATAAAACTTTAAAAGCTTATATTGGTCTTTGGTTAATTCTTTCTCAGCGACCGTGCTGTATACAAACAAGCCTACAACCACTGAAACAATTGCTAAGCATGAGATGACAGTATAAGTTATTCCTTTATTTTTATTCATAATGGGTAAATGATCCTATCCATTATCATGGATACAAATAGTAAAGTTAAGTAAATAATAGAGTATAAAAAAAAAGGAATAGCCCCTTTGTTTTCTTCATCTGCCATTAATTTTGCCGCTAAGATAATAAAAACTAACCCTAACGAACTAGCAGAAATAAAATAAAGCAATCCTAAACTCCCAATAGCAAAAGGTAATAAAGAGCAGGCTAATAATAGAAATGCATAAAGAAGAATCTGAATTTTAGTATATTCTATTCCCTTCACAACTGGCATCATAGGCACTCCAGCCTCTTTGTAGTCATCAATTCTATCTATCGCTAGCGCCCAAAAATGCGGCGGCGTCCAAACAAAAATTATTAACACCAACAGTAATGGCAAAGGCGCTAATGATCCTGTCAGAGCTACCCAACCTAAGACCGGCGGCATCGCTCCTGCCAAGCCTCCGATGACTATATTCTGAGGACCAGCAAACTTTAAAATTCTTGTATAAAGAAAAGCATAGAATATCCATGTTGCCACAGTGAGAGCCCAAGAGAAAAAGTTATTAAAAGTTAATAAGAGAAAAGATCCAATAATAAATAAAATTGCAGCAAAAATTATGGCATTCAAAACCGGAATGCTCCCTTGAACTAATGGCCTATTTTCAGTTCGCTTCATTTTTCCATCAATTTGGAGATCTAAAATCTGATTGATTGCAGCGCTTGATGCAGCGATAAAACCTATGCCAAAAATTCCCGTAAGTATTTGCTTGATATCAGCCTGAAATCCATCAACCAAAAACATGGCTGTCGCAGCAGTTAGAACTAACAAGTAAATAATTGATGGTTTTGTAAGTTGAATGTAAGACTTAAAGCTAAAACCTTTTTTCTTTTCTAGCGAATTAGCGACCACTGACTTTTAACCTAAAATATGAAATTGAAATTAATAATAATAAAGCACCAAGATTATGAGCTATGGCGACATACAAAGGAAGCGAGTAAATAATATTAGATATTCCCAAGGCTATTTGAAGAAATAATAGTCCAGCAAGTATTTTTGCAAATCTATATTGATTTTCTCTGATGAAAGTAAATATTAAAAGGAAGAAGTAAGCTGTAACCGCTAGCGCACCATATCTATGAACAATGTGTATTGCGAGCCTTGCCTCATGATCTAATTGTCCGCCTAAATAATCTGGACCAATACTTTGTAAGAAATTAAATCCCATTTTGAAGTCTGCTTCAGGGATTATTTGTCCTTGGCATAAGGGAAAATCTGGACAAGCTAGTGAAGCATAATTAGAACTTAACCAGACACCTAAGATTATTTGAATAATTAAAACTGGAAAAGAATAATTCAATATCTTTATTGAAGAAGAAGACATTGGGTAAGTATTTTTTTTATCTTCGTAAAGTTCCTTTAGCTTTATATATATTAAAAACATCAGTGTGGTGGTTGCGAAGCCTCCTAATAGATGAATAGAAACAATTTGTGGCCATAACTTTAAGCTCACAGTTAAGTATCCAAAAGTTGCTTGAAATAAGACCAAAACAGCTAAAGCTCCTGACAGCTTAGTGATAAGATTATTTCTAGGCTTCATATAAAAAGATAAAGCAAAGATAGCAATAATGAGAAGCCCCAAGCTACCGGCAAAATATCTATGAACAACTTCAGGTATAGCTTTTTCTATTTCAAAAACTCGTTCAGGATATAGAGCATTTGCTTGACCTATTTCTGCTTCAGTCATTGGAAAAATGGCAAAACCATAACATCCTGGCCAATCTGGGCAGCCCAATCCAGCGTCAACTAATCTGGTCCATGCCCCTAAAGCCACAACCACAAATGCAAGGAACACGCCGAACAAAGATAAAATCTTTAATTTATTTAAACTAACCAATTTTTGATGCCTTTAAAAGTTTTTTTAAGTCTGTTAAGAATTTCTTCCCATCTATTTCTCCTGAATAGTAGAGGACTATATTTCCTATAGGATCAACTATAAATATATTGGGTTGCTGGAAAGGATTTATATTTGAAGCTTTAAACTTTTGTATAACTTTTTCTTCGTCTTTTATTTTTATAAAATTTAAGTCCTGATAGGTGGAGAAAAATCCTTGCAATGCTGGTCTATTTTTTTCTGTCGAAGCAATATATCTTTTAACCCTTCCTTGCTCACGAGACAATAGAATATTAACTTGCCTTGCTATATAGATTGCATCTGCACATAGCTCAAGGCATTTACCATCTATAAAGTGAACCATCATCCATTTTCTCTCCATGCTATCTATGTCTAGATATTGGAAATCTAATTCTAAATCTAAACTGCCAATATCAATTGGCTCCGAAATTAGAAAACCATAATTAACTCTTTCTTCGGGTCCATAACCAAAGTAATACCAGAAAGTGCTAGCAGTTATAACGACAAATGGTGTTAAAAATATTATTAAAGCAATGATGAAGCCTTTTTTTACTTTCACTTATCACTCCCTCTTCTTAAAAAAAATATATAACCTACGATTAGCACTAAGCCCAAACCAAACCATTGAGCCGCATATCCAAAATGTCTCATTGAGCTTAGATTAAGAGGCTTCCATGTTGAGACAAAACTAGAAGGTGATAATTCAGAAAGCTCTATGATAAATGGCATAAGGCTTATTTTTGTATAGTCTGAAATTTGTTTTAGATTTATAGACTGAACAAGGAGAGGGTTTTGCTTTGGCTGCATTTCCTCATCTTCTAATAAGAAACTTTCTGATACAGGTCTAAGTATCCCTTGAATCTTAATAACACCAGAAGGCGTATCTATTTCAGGCAATATGTTCCTATTTGTAAATGGTATCCAGCCCCTAGAAACTAAAATAGAAGACCCATCAAGCAAATCAAATGGCATCACTACTTTAACGCCGGCTTTGCCTTGATTAGTTTTATTATCAACGTAAAAAGACTGATCATGATAGCTTCCTTCTATAACTATATTTCTATAAAGCTTGTTAGTTTTTAAATCGTTATTGTTTTTAATTTCTTCTACAGGCATCGATTGTTTTACAAAATAAGTATGTTCTAATTCCTTTTTCTCATAGCCCCTATTTATTTGCCAAATACCAAGAGATAATACAAAGATGAATAATGTTGTGAAGCTTATAAAAGCTTTCCAATTAAAAACTAACATCTAACTAATACAATACTAACCATCATGCTTTTTAAAATTATCATTTTTATACTTGCCGCAGCAATGTTAATTAGCCTTTTTTCAAGTGCTTTCTTTCTTGTCAGGGACAAAGGCAAAACTGAAAGAGCTCAATATACTTTAAGGATAAGAGTATCTATTGCTCTTCTCCTCTTATTCACAGTAGCCATTGGAATATATAGCGGCCAACTTACTGTAAATTCTCCTTGGGGTTAAAAAATATAAACAACTAGTACTAGAAGAATCCAAACGACATCTACAAAGTGCCAATACCAAGATCCTGCGGCTAAACCAAAGTGATCGTGGTCACTAAACGCACCTCCAAAACCTCTTATTGTCATAATAGTTAAAATTATTGCTCCTAAGCAAACGTGGAATCCATGGAATCCAGTCATCAAGAAGAAAGTTGTTCCATATATCCCGGCTCCTAGAGTCAGCCCCATGTGGCTATATGCCTCGTAGTATTCAAGACCTTGTAAAAATACAAATACATAACCAAGGGTTAGGGTAATGACCATCCAAAACTTGAAAAAAAATCTATTTCCTTTCTTCAAGGCTGATTCTGCCAAGGCTATTGTTCCACTTGAGGTAACCAAACAAAGAGTATTCCAAAAAGGCAACCAAGTATGCAGCTTGTTAAAAGCGGGCATGGCCATGCTGTGATGAGCTCCTGGAAAGAGTTCATTGTCAGGTGATTCTAATAAAGGCCAGGAAGCTTCAAATGCTGGCCATAATATATTAGTAATTCCTTTTTCTCCTTCTCCTCCAAGCCAGGGAACTGCAAAAATTCTAACGTAACCAAGGGCAAGGAAAAACGCAAAGAAGAACATTACTTCTGAGAAAATAAACCACGCCATACCCCAGACAAATGACTGATTTAATTGGTCGCTGTACATCCCGGAGTCATTTTCTTTAATGACACTCCCAAACCAAAAAAACATTGTTCCCCATATCACAGCAAATGAAGTGAATAAAAGCCAGTGTGCATTTGAATCTTCATTGCCTAAATTATTAATCGTGTAACCCGATCCCAATACAAAAAGTAGCAACCCAAAAGCCATTGCAAGTGGTAATTTACTGCTAGCGGGAACGTAATATGAAGAATCAGTGCTCATTAATTTAAAGCTTGCAAGTTAGCAAACTCCTCCGTGACATCAAATAAAGTATACCCCAATGCTAAAGAGGAAATATCTTTAGGTAGCTCAGGATCTATTATGAACTTAACAGGAATTGTTATCGATTCTCCTGCATCCAAGAATTGTTGCTCAAAACAAAAACATTCAGTTTTATGAAAATATCTAGCGCCTCTTCCAGGGGAAACACTCGGAATTGCTTGAGCAATCATTGGCTTACTTGTAGTGTTGGTAAAAGTAAAATCCATTAAATAGTCTTGGCCGGTTTCAACTTTCAATTGAGGCGATTTAGATTTGAACGACCATGGCATTTTATTGTTATTCAAGGTAACAAATGTAATCTTTAATTCTCTTGTTTCGATTGATTCATCGTAAGATGTAATTGTAGGTCCGGATACTTTTCCATTTAATCCCGTTATATCGCAAAAAACATCGTACAAGGGAACCAAAGCAAATCCAAAACAAAACATTCCACAAGTCATTAAGACTAATTTAATTATGCTTCTTTTAGTAGAAATCATTATTTATTTAGTTAAGCCTTAAGAGACTCCATAGAAGGTGGTGAGCTGAAAGTGTGATAAGGCGGAGGTGAGTCTACAGTCCACTCAAAGCCTTTAGCGCCTTCCCAAACTTCTGCTGTAGCTTTCTTACCGTTATAGATACATTTCAACACAATGAATAAGAATAATAATTGTGATAAGCCAAACAAAAATGCTCCTACACTAACCATCATATTCCAGTCTGCAAATTGCATAGCATAATCAGGAATTCTTCTTGGCATGCCTGCTAGGCCAACAAAGTGCATAGGGAAGAAGGTTAGATTAACTGATATGAAAGACATCCAAAAATGCGTCTTTCCTAGAGTTTCGTCATACATATACCCTGTCCATTTAGGTAACCAATAATAAGCTCCTGCTAAGAGAGAAAACAAAGCTCCCGGCACTAATACGTAATGAAAATGAGCTACTACAAAGTAAGTATCATGATATTGAAAATCTGCTGGAGCTATCGCTAACATAATTCCCGATAAGCCTCCGATGGTAAACAAAGCAACAAATGCAATTGAAAACAACATTGGTGTTTCAAAAGTTAACGAGCCTTTGAACATAGTTGATAGCCAATTAAAAACTTTTACTCCCGTCGGAATTGCAATAAGCATTGTCGAGTACATGAAAAATAATTCACCAGCTATTGGCATACCTACAGTAAACATATGATGAGCCCAGACCACAAAAGATAAAAGTGCTATTGAGGCGATTGCATAAACCATTGAGCTATATCCAAATATAGGTTTTCTAGAAAAAGTTTCAATAATATGGGAAACAATTCCAAAGGCAGGAAGGATCATTATGTAAACTTCTGGATGTCCAAAAAACCAAAAGACGTGTTGAAATAAGACTGGGTCTCCTCCACCTGCTGCCTTAAAGAAGCTTGTTCCAAAATGGATATCCATCAACATCATAGTTACAGCCCCAGCTAGAACCGGCATTACTGCTATCAATAAGTAGGCTGTTATAAACCAAGACCAAACAAAAAGAGGCATTTTCATCAAAGTCATTCCAGGCGCTCTCATATTAAGAATTGTAGTAATGATATTAATAGAACCCATAATAGAAGAAGCTCCCATTATATGAACTGAGAAAATGAAAAAGGTTACAGTTGGAGGCGCATACTCAGTGGACAAAGGTGCATAGAAGGTCCACCCAAAGTTTGGAGCTCCTCCTTCCATTAAGAAAGTGCTAAGCAAAATACCAAAAGCCGCTGGTAGAATCCAAAAACTTAGATTATTTAATCTAGGCAAAGCCATATCCGGCGCACCAATTTGCATTGGAATCATCCAATTAGCAAATCCTACAAATGCTGGCATGATGACTCCAAAGACCATTATCAATCCATGATTTGTAACCATTTGATTGTAGAATTCTGGCGAAACAATCTGACTCCCTGGCTCAAAAAGCTCAGCTCTGATGACCATCGCCATCGCTCCTCCAACAAACAACATAATCAAACTAAACCACAGATACATTGAACCAATATCTTTGTGATTAGTTGTATACAACCATCTAGAGAAACCTTTAGCTGGTCCGTGGTGATGATCGTCGTGATTTGACTCTATAACTGCACTCATAATATTTCCTTAGTCTTATAATTTATTATTTTTGTAATCTAAAATTTCTTTCGGGATAACTATTTTCCCATCTCCAGTTTCATCGTTACCCCAAGCTTGTCGTGTGTAAGTGATAACTGCTGCAATCTCTACCTCTGTTAACTGTTCCGCATAAGAGGCCATAGCGGCTCCTTGTACTCCTTCCATCAAAATTTCTATTTGTCTTTCCTTGTCATTTAAAACAATTTCACTTCCTACCAATGCGGGGAATATAGGTAGCAAGCCTTCACCAGAAACTTGATGACATGCAACGCAGTTTTTCTGATAAACGTTTTCTCCTATAGACATTAATTCATCTTTTTCCCAAAGTTTTTCTGTAAGAAGAGCCTGTTGAATTTTGGCTTCTTTTTTACCATTAATGAACAATGAATACTCATCAGCTGATACCGCTTTGACTACTATCGGCATATATCCATGATACTGACCGCAAAGCTCAGTACACTGCCCTCTATAGATTCCTGGCTCACTGACAAATGTCCATCCTGTATTCACAAATCCAGGAATGGCATCCTGTTTGATCGCAAAATCTGGTACCCACCAAGAATGAATTACATCATTTGCAGTAATCAAAAATCTTATTCTCGTGTTTACAGGAATCACTAAAGGCTCATCAACCTCTAATAAGTAATTCTCGTCTTTCGGAGCTAAATTATTCCTTTTATCTAGAGAAGTAGAAAGATTACTAAAAAAACCTACTTCATCTTCAATATACTCATATTGCCATTTCCATTGATGGCCTGTAATCAAAATATTTATGTCCCCCTCTGTATCGTCATAAGCCTTAATCATGACTGTTGTAGCTGGAATTGAAAGGCCTACCAAAATCAAGGCAAATAAAATCGTCCAAGTTAACTCTAAAGTAGTGCTGTCATCAAAGTCTGCTGGTTTAACTCCTTCTTTTCTTCGATATTGGAAAAGTATGAAAGCCATAGCAACTAAAACAGCTATTCCTATCGCTAAACAAACATAAAAGACAAACATATGAAGTCCAAAAATTTCTTGGCTCAGCTGAGTAGCTCCTGGCTTCATATTAATATCATCCCAAGCAGCGAAGCCTATAGAAGACAATAAAGCTGACAGAATTATAAAGACACTTTTAAAGTAAATTTTCATTAGATGTAACAGAGTAATTTGCGGTAATTTTAACTTATCTAAGTTTTACTCACCATGCTTAGCTACAAGAACAGCTGTAGAAGGTTTTGTGCCAGTCCACAATAAAAAAGATTCTGCTGCTTGCTCAACTAGCATTCCCCAGCCATCTATTATCAATGGCACTGAGGCTTCTCTAGCTGACTCCATAAATGAAGTAAAAGCCTGAGAGTAATATAAATCAAGGGCTACAGAAGCATTTGTAAAAATATTTTTATCTAAATTTAAGTTTAAAGTTGGGTCTGTAGATACAGACGTTGCATTTATTACTATGTCAAAGTGCTGATCTTTTAAATCTTCAGGTTTTAAACCAGAGGCTATAAGAATAGAACTTTTGCTAGATAGACTCTCTATCTTAGCCAGCTCAGCGATTAATCTTTCAGCTTTTTCTAATGTTCTATTTGCAACAGTAATTTTTTTTGGGCTTTCTAGGATAAAGCTTGGAATTATTCCTCTTGCTGCTCCTCCGGCGCCGATTACTAAAATAGATTTATTTTCTAAAAGAATTTTTTTATTCATAGTTAGATCATTTACCAGTCCAGTTCCATCAGTACAATCTGCGATAATTTTTCCTTTTTTCTTATACAAAACATTTGCTGCTTTGGATATCTGAGATCTAGTAGATAACACGTCAGCTACTTTTAGACATTCTTCTTTTAAAGGTAAAGTTATACTTAAGCCTTTACCGCCATTATCAAAAAAATTTTTTATCCATGTATTGCAATTCTCTTTAGTAACCTCAAACTTATCGAAAGCTATCTGAATATTTGATTCAGCTGAAAACTCGTAGTGTATTTCAGGAGATTTGCTATGTTTGATGGGGCTTCCGATAACTGCTAGTTTTATTTTCTTATCCACTCATCACTCTCTAATATTTGTACGGGTGTAGGTTTCGTTAATCCGCCAAGTTCTCCCTCTATTATATGTACTTTGCTTCCAAAGAACTCTCTTATTTGATTTTCATCAATTGCTGGTGATGCTCCTGATATGTTTGCTGAAGTAGAACAAATTGGCATTTCTAACTCCGAGGTAATTTTTTGCACTCCTTCATGATCGGAAACCCTTAAAGCTAACAATCTTGATTTTCCCAGGAGCCATTTAGGTGTTTTTGAAGAAGAAGGAACCAGCCAAGTGTGGGGTCCGGGCCACTTTTTAAGCATTTTTTTACGTAAATCATTGTTTAAGTGACTAATCAGATCCTCTATTTGACTTAAATCACCAGCTAAGATGATAATTCCTTTATTTTCATCTCTTTTTTTTAAATTTATTAGTTTTTTTACAGCAGATTCTGAAAAGGGATTACAACCTATGCCCCAAACACCTTCAGTGGGATAAGCAAAAATCTCATCTTTTAAAAAAAGCTCTTTTAAATCAGGCATTAGCCAGCCTGAAGCTCATCATTTTCCTTCTTGAGTTGTTGTTTTTGTTGAATTCTTGCTTCTTTAATAGCTTTTGCTAAATTTTCATCACTAATAGCAAGCATTTGAGCTGCTAGATGGCCCGCATTGATTGCGCCAGCTTTTCCAATCGCCACTGTTGCTACGGGAACACCTTTAGGCATTTGTACAGTAGATAGTAAAGCATCAAAACCATTTAGAGGCCCGCCATCTCCAGGAACCCCTATTACTGGAACAGAAGCATGGGCAGCTATATTTCCTGCAAGATGAGCAGCCATACCAGCGATACCTATAAAAATTTTTGTTTCATTGCCTAAAGCTTCGTTAATATGTTCTTGCAAGATTTCCGGCATTCTATGAGCGCTTAAAACATTAATAGTGTTTTGAATATTAAAAGAATCTAAAACTTCAGCAGAAGCTTTAGCCAAATCCATATCAGTTTTCGATCCAATTACAATTGATACTTTCAAAGAATTACCTCATTAATTAAAAAATAATTCCCTATAATAAATGTTTGTAACAATTAAATAAAATGACAATTAGAAATATTTTAATTTTTCCAGATCCAAAGTTAAGAGAAGTTGCTAAAGAAGTAACTAAATTTGATGAAGAATTAAAAAAATTAGCTGATGATTTGTTAGAGACAATGTACAAATCTAACGGGATAGGTTTAGCAGCTTCTCAGATAGGTATCCCTCTTAGGATTTTAGTTTTAGATGTCAGTGATGAAAAAAATAAGCCACAAATTTTTGTAAATCCAACTGTCAAGATTTTAGACGAAAAAGAGAAAGATGGTTTTGATGAAGGTTGTCTTTCCATTCCTTCTTTTTATGAAGAAGTCATTAGGCCAGTTAATGTTGAGATTTCTTTTTATAATATTCTAGGAGTTCAAAAAAAAATCGTCCCAAAGGGTCTTTTAGGTGTTGTTGTCCAGCATGAGATTGATCACTTAGATGGGAAACTAATGGTTGATTATATTTCTTCTACAAAAAGACAAAGAATTAGATCTAAATTATTAAAATTAAAAAAAATTAAAAAGTAAATTTTTTAAAAAATGAAAATTATCTATGCCGGTACACCAGAAATTTCTATCTCTTCCTTGGAGTCTATCAATAATTCATCACATGAAATTTCATTAGTTTTAACTATGCCAGATAAAATTTCTGGAAGAGGGAAAAAGATTAAGGAAGGACCAATTAAGAAATTTTCTAAAGTTCATAATTTAAAAATTCTTCAACCAGAAAATTTGAAAAATCCTAAGGAACAAGAAAAGATATCTTCGCTTAACCCGGATTTAATTATTGTCTTTGCCTATGGAAAAATATTACCAAAAAAGATTTTAAGTATTCCAAGACTTGGTTGTTTGAATGTCCACACTTCATTACTTCCTAAGTACAGGGGAGCTGCTCCTATACAAAGAGCCATTTTCAATGGTGAAAGAAAAACAGGCTTAAGTTTTATAAAAATGGATGAGGGGTTAGATACGGGCTCTATCTATAAATCGTTTGAAATTGAAATAGAAGAGGAAGAAACTTCAGATACTTTATCTGAAAAATTATCTAATTTAACTTCTAGTTTAATATTAGAAGTTATTGATAATATTGATAAAAATAAATATAAACTATTTAATCAAGATGAAGATCTAGCTTCTTACGCAGCAAAACTAACTAAAGAAGAAGCTCTAATAAATTGGAAACAAAATGCAAAAGAAGTTAAAAATATGATTAATGCATTTTGTCCAAACCCCAGTGCTTTTACTCACCAAAACGATGAACGAATAAACTTTTATAAGGCAAAGCTATCTAAGTACCCTGCCACTGTTCCTGGAGAAATTTTAGAATCATCAAAGGAAAAATTAATCATCAGCGCTAACGATTACTCTGTACAAATTCTTGAACTTTCTAGACCAGGAAAAAAAAGAATGCATTATAAAGATTTTGCAAATGGATCTAGAGATTTCTTTGCTCAGAAAAATATTCTTGCATAAATTACAAATTCATTTTTCTGAGAGTATAATTTTAATAGGTTAAAAAATTGAATATTTTAATACTTGGAGCTGGGCAAGTTGGGTCAGAATTATCTGAAATTCTGGCTAAAGTTCATGATGTTACCTTAATAGATATTAACCAAGATAAACTTCAAAAGATTTCTGATCATCACGATCTAAGAACTATCTGTGGAAATTGTTGCTTTCCAAAAACTTTGGAACAAGCAGAAATAGAGTCGGTTGATTTAGCAGTTGCAATGACTCAATGGGACGAAGTGAATATGGTGGCTTGTCAAATGATTAAGCACATGAATAAAAAAACTAAAACGATGGCTAGGATAAGAGCGACTCAATATCTTGGAGGTCGAGGAAGTGAAATTTTTGAAGCAGGTGATTATTCTATCGATGTGATTATAAGTCCAGAAAATTTAATTACGGATTATATTACCAATTTAATTAAGCTTCCTGGAGCAATGCAAGTCTTAGATTTTGGAAACAATCTTGCATCTATGGTTCAGGTAAAAGCAACTTTAGGTGCGCCAATTACTGGACATAAGGTTTCAGAACTTAGAGATCATATTCCTAATTCAGACACAAGAGTGGCAGCTATTTATAGGGATAATGATTTAATCATTCCTCAAGGAGATGATTATATAAAACATAAAGATGAA
>CETY01056594.1_pt1 | contig 13547 bp, 14 predicted proteins | sample 361551 | NCBI WGS metagenome assembly CETY01 (sample SAMEA2623135, study PRJEB7988) | marine metagenome | biome: marine biome (ENVO:00000447); feature: deep chlorophyll maximum layer (ENVO:xxxxxxxx); material: "saline water (ENVO:00002010), including plankton (ENVO:xxxxxxxx)" | depth 45 m | reverse complement strand
ATCAAGATGCTGCCTGACAGCACGGTCAACCATGACGATGATTTTGGGCACCCCGACTACGAAGGCAAATTGCAATACCATTTTCCGGATAGACACTACCCCTACGCAAACCTTCCTGTCAGAATTTATAAGCCCATGGGAGGCCCTAAAAAAACGGAACTGCGGATTAAATACGCAGCCCCCAATAACCGCGTGTGGACGGTACAATACTTTAAATCGTGGGCTGCTTCGGGAGCGTGTAGCACCGGTAGATGTTGGGCTGCGGGCACGTATTACGCAGACACTAGCTTCCCGGGATTTGCTAATAGCTACATAGTAGTTACGTAGCTCACAACCGTTTGACTTAACTAACCACAACTAGGAGAATGCACACATGTCAGTAACAGTAAATTTAAGATGGACACCCGGCAGCGGTGGAGGAACCGTAACAGGGTATGCAATATACCGAAAGACCGGGGGATCGGCTGCCGACCTCGAGAACGATGTCGTGAACGACACGACATTAAAGGACGGGATCGACAACCTCTCAGACTTTGTCGCAGACGGTTCAGATTGGACTTACGCCGACACCGGGCTTGCACCGGCCACGACATACAGCTATGTTGTTAAGGCTAAAAATTCCACTGGGTTTTCCGCCGCAGCGACGGCTAGCGACTCCAACGGCGGAACAGTAGCAACCGTTACGACGGTTTAAACAGCCAGAAGAGCTGAATACATATGTCCGCTCCGGTTGGATGTGAAATCGTAACCGTTGCGGGACTCACCGGCGATGCGGTCGGCCTAAATGGCGAATACCAGTTTGATGACCGCACCCAAGCGTGGATTAATGCCAACAATGTAGATTATTCAATCGTCAAACAATGGTGGGACGCTAACACTATTGGGCCTGGCAATCCTCAAACGTCAGGGTACCGCTGGACAATAGTTTTTGATCCCAAAGGCAGTGACCCCCCTGAATGGGCCACTAAAATATCACTGTTTACCCACCCTACTTTGGTGGGTTCTTACGATCTCTTCGCCACTGACGGTTGGGCTATAGGGTCAACTGCCGAGGCTTTCGACTCTATGCCTAGCTGGATGAACCCGATTGGCGGGAATATCTGGCCGTATCGACCCTCGATTAATGTTAACATAACTAGGCACAGCGGATCGAACACCGGCCCCATGGTGGACAGCGGTCATCTCTATGTTGACTTTACCGGAGTCGAGGGGTATGCGGGAGAGAATGGAGCGGCAGACGGCGTGCTGGGAGCTTTCTTCGGTAATCCTACGGAGCTTCAATGGGCGAACTATATGATTGGTCGTACGCATTTCGACCTTCAGTACAGCTCGTACCAGAATCTAGCAGACGTAGCACCCCCCAAAATCCGATTTAAAATATTAGACGACCTGCCCACTGTTGCATACAACCCGAGATGGCAAGAATACAGTTACGCTAATGGATGGGTAGACATCCCGAACGCGAACGGTTACTACGGTACGTTTTTTACCCAAGCCTCAAGGTGGGATATAAACAGAGGCAATTTTACGGATTACTGGACAGTCTCAGCAGGTGCCCCAGCGAATAGTTACGATAATCGCGAGTTCAATCACATAGCCTATCCCTACGGCCCTGCTGGCAGATATAATTTTACATATGATGATATCTCGAATGCACCTCTAAATCTTACTACCCTCCCGGAAGCGGATCAGAATGACATAGACAATAACAACGAAGATGCGTTAGCAGGAACATGGGAAGAGGGAGGGGCGACAACGCTCCAAGATATATGCATGGGGGTGTCGTATGCGTTAGACTTAGGTTTTGCCGACGCAGGGTTAGAAGAGTGCCCAGCGGATGCCGATTGGACAGGCACGGGCATAACTATGACGAAGTCGTCTGGGACGGTAACCCCAGGTATCCTTCCGGGAACCCCCTCGACTTTTACAGCCGTGTTCGACCTCGGCTCAATTGTGCCGTCGACCCCCAGCGCTTTTGAAGCAATCGAAGAAACTGAAAACTTACTCCCAGCAGCGCCTATCTTGACCTCTATTCTGGTCGACAGCGACGCCGACGGGCCTGTCGACGAATATGACGATTTGCCACTCGACCCCACCGAGCAGGTGGACACCGACGAAGACGGCGTGGGCGACAACACGGATGAATTCCCAGCCGATTTTACTGAAACTACGGACACGGATGGTGACGGCGTAGGGGACAACGCGAGCAATATTGAAATAGTCGGTGAAAGCATGTCCAGCTGGACGGGGTGGACAAAGCCGTCTAGGTTCAATGGCTGGGCTGTAGACAAACTATCTAACGCATTAACCGGGCCTTTTAGTTGTGAGGATGTTACCGCGCTGACATCAGTTAAAAACACGTCCGACATGGTGTGCGTGACGTCCGATCTAAAGGTAAAAAGCACTGATTTGACAGACCTTCGCGAAGGAGGTTTTAAAGAAGTTGATATATTTGGAGGGCTTTGGAACGACCTGACCCAACCCGTCGGGAATGATTTTATCGTAGGCAATCACGACGGAGCGTTTAGCTACCGAGGACGATACCTGACCACCCCGTTCGCTAAAACTAAAGTGGGGTCGTCTACAATAACAAAACCTCTGTTTTTCTCCAACGCATATCTGTCAATCGCCGAAACAGCGTGGATGCATTTAGGGAATGAACACGACGAAAAACAGGTACATCGAATCGACTTCGCTTTCCGAAAAAACTCCGCAGGGCACCTGTGGGCTTACGTCGAAAGCGATGAGGGGAAAGTCAGCGGTCAATACAAAGGCGAGCTGAAAGAGCACATAAAAGTGTTCACGAACGTTCGCGGTAGACGGTTTAGAATCCGTATGTTCATCGCCACTCATTCCAAATACCCATGGAATCTTAGAGAGATGGCTGTCGGCTATTTAGTAGGCAAATCATTCTAAACCATTCTCTGAATCGACAATTGTCGGTGTAAGACTTGTGGCTTAACAGCTTGAATTTTGTGAAGCTATGTTATATTTTGTTACAAAAGAGTCAATGCACTGACTCTGCACTGACTCAATTAAAAAAAGGCGGTTATGAAAGATTGGTTAGATCGGCAAGCGAAAATAGAAAAAGATGTGCTGGATGTAGTAAGCGCTCAAGTGCGCGGTGTAGTGGATGATCTGCTCCCGCAAATCCGCTTAGCAGCATTAGAAAACCACATGCAGTCTAACATGTCAGTTGATGTTAATTTCGATTTCGAAAACGACAAAACTGAGATTTCCTGCACAGGATTTGTTCAATTTCCCCCCAAGCATTCGGCGAGTGCTACCGTAACGATGTGACCGACCCCACGCTCGCTAAACTCGGTCTTACCGCCGAGCAAGTTCGCAAAGCTTTCGGCACACCGGGACCTCCCCCATTCACCAACCGAGACCTTTCAAACAAAAACTACTTAAACGGAACCGATCAAAAACGTATCCAACGTAGACTGAAAATATATGAGTCGTTTATCTCAGTACGTTTTGTTGAAGGCTACCACCCCGGAACTATCGGTAGAATACTAGCGTGTTCCGAAGAATCGGTTCGAGTGCGTCTCCGGAAAGCTGGGTTTTTCAGTTCTTAAACAAGTCCCAGCGCTCACGGTATTTTTCGAATTTTGCTTTTGAATTTGGGTTGTGGGTGTAGAACCATAAACTTTTTACGTTCTCGATCTCGAGGCATGGGATTATGTAAAAAGCATCTTCAGGCTCGATGTAGGCAACTAAAAGGTCTACTTTGGTACAATCGATAGGCGTCTTTTTTACGTTCCCGCAAACGGGCTGGATTTTAAAACGTTTAGCGCCGTGGTGTACAATTGTGGTGTGAGTTCCTTTGACCTGCACCTTGTACATTTTCCCGGCCTGATTCATAACAACGCTGTCCTGTGGTTGCCGTGGCTGCATGGGTAGAAAAGGCATAAGCCCTCGTTTCATCGCCTCTACAAAAAAAATGTGCTCGAACAAAGCACCCGGATCTACACAGGCACTATTCACAACCCGCTATTCGCCAAACCCTGTGCCGAGGTTTGGTCAACCACTCGTTGCCTTTAGAGAATATGTGATTGAGACCCCAACCCAATTTCCTTGGGTTCATGTCCTTCAGTAAAATTCGGTTGTTCTCGTTGGCTCCGAGTACCACCAGCAATTCGGAAGTCGTACCCTCCCAAGCATCGTCGTGGAGCGTCCGTCGAAACATCCCCAACAGCTCGGAGATGTGACTGTATCGGCTGTCGGCTACCGCCATCATTTCGAGTGCCGGGTTTATGTACGCCTTGACGCCAAACCGAATTTCTTGAAGCTCGGTCGGAATATCGTAGTCCAACAGCCAACGGCCAAAGGCCGGCAGTTCTTTCTCGACATTGGCTTTGGTGTCGATAGCAAATTCATATGCGTCCGAACATTTAAAAACCATAAGCTTGTCCTTGATTGACATGTCGAGGTCGGGAAGAAGCCGCATGGAAATCGGATCGTCGTTAAGAGTAATCGAAATCCGCCCGCGCCAGAAAGCCCTGCCTGATTTTTTAAACTTGCCGGTCACTAAAAAAGTATCGTTGGCCACATGCTCTTTTAGCTTCGCGGTAAACGCCGTATGCATAGCAGCTGACTCCGACGGAGCCTCATCGTCCACAAGCCACATGCCGTATTCAAACAAGTAATCCGTCCAATCGTTTTTACCGCAAAGATACTCACTAGCCTTGATTCCACCACCGAACAACCCGCCCAATACGCATTTGTTGTATAGTGTTTTGCCGCTGTTTGGTGGCCCCACTAAAAAATGAGCGTGCCCGCGCTGAGGTTTGCCGAAGTAGGCGTTCTTATAAGCGTAGGCCAGCCATGCTAATTCATGCTTGAGTTGATCCTCGCCAAGCATAGCAGTCATCCATTCAGATATGATCGGAAACCCTTCAGCCCACTTAACGGGGGTATCTAATGGGGTTAGTGGTTTTACGCGCGCTGTATTAAAATACCGCTGACCTTCGTGGACAACGATCTTGGATTTAGTGAACGCAAAAGGTATGCCGGCCTCGACTCTTTTCGAGGTGTTGATCATATGCATAGCTCGCCTAGACTCGCTAACATTTTCGTGTCTCCCGGGGCGTGCGGACAAATCATGACGGCACTGCAAATCTAACAGCACGTCTTCTTTGCTGTCGTTAAAAAACCCACCAACGCCGTCCTCAATAAAATAGTTTTTGCCGTCAAACCAGTAGCCCTCAATAGCATCCCCAATTCTGCCCACCTCGTACTGTTGCACAAACGCCGGCGACAGCACCTCAGCCCAAGTGTAGAAACCCTTCGCCATGTTGAACACCTGCATACCGGTGTCGCGGATAATCGCGGAGTTAACCGTCTTATGTTGACCGCCCGGGTCAAAAAACGTCGGGCCTCGGTTGCCTTCCTTAAAATCGCCGGGCCACTCGTGGTCAGGCCACACCTTCTTTACTTCCTCAAACACAGCATCCAGCGGTATCGCGGGGCCTAACCCATTGAAATCACTGGATTTGGAAGTCTCGTACTGCCAGTAGTGCAGTTCAGCACTGGGGATCCGGGCCTCGGGCTTGACGGGACGCCAATCTTTTCCGTGTAATAAGTAAAACTGTTTACCAAATATTCCAGAGTCAAAGCCACGAGCAATAGCGTCCCTGCCGTCAAGCTTCAGCTCTTTCGACAACCTCTTAAGAAATCGAGCGGTGCTCTGAGGCCCGTGGCAAAACAAAGGCTCCTCGAAAAAGAACACGGCGTGTATGCCGTTGTTGTAGCTACGCGATATGTAATTTACAGGGTACTCAAGATCAAGCATTCGACGGACGATCTCTTCAAACTCCTCGTCGTTGAAGCTCGCGTCCCAGTCGACGCAGGCGCCATGCAAAAATCGTATAGGGTTCTCGGAAGATATTCTACGTGTTGGATCCGCCCCCTCAGCAGCAGTGTATGCCAAGTACTTGGTCGTTGGTCGAGCAGCCCAATGCTTGTACTCATTGCCATTTCGAAATTCCGGTAAGTCGAATTCGCACTCCCAAGGTTTACGTTTACTGACTAGCGACGCCGACAGATTCGGCAATGTGAAAAGTTCCATTGTATTTTATCTCCATGAATTCGGTTACGGCTAACTCCAGATCCGTCGAATACGGAGAAATATTTTGGAGGGTTTGATCTACGTGTGAACTGTCTAACTGCAGCTCGGATGGGTGGGTGTCTTGGTCTTTGGTGTGTGGTCTTTCAATGCGAAGTATCATCCCACCATAAGCATGGATCATGCGCGCCTCGTTGGCAAATCGAACGTCGTCAATTACAACATCTCCGTCCAAACAATCCAATTTATTTTTCAATGCTCGGATCCATACGTCCGGATGGATAAGGTGGCGCCCAAACTCTGTGCCCAATGCCTGCATCATATACCTTGCGGATTTACCAAACCCCGGCACTGGTTTTTCTTTGTCTGCGGCATCGTATATATAGTTCTTGGGTATGCCCATAGCTACTAACATTTCCTTGATGGGCGAAGCAAAACTTCGCACTTGGAAATCGTAGTTGTGTGCCAAAATGGCACCCACAGAACTTTTGCCGCATCCCTTGCGGCCAGTAAGTCCAATTACTCGGTTCATTTCGTGTACTCCTTGGTTATTATGCCTTCGGCGGAAAGAGGTACCTCTTTCGCCCACTCCGGCGACGTTGACATTATTTCTATTACTTCCTTTAAACCTTCTTTCGCACGAGCCGTCTCGATCTCAATCACAACTTCATCATGAACGTGCATGACGATATTGTAGCCAGCTTCGTCCAACTTCACCAACATGTGCGCAAAGATATCGCGAGCAGTAGCCTGAATCTTGTTTTGAAACAGATTGGCTCCGTAGGTGTATGTCCGACGAACAGACCCCTCTTGGGTGGCTACCGTTATGCCGTCGGTCTCGATGCGGCATCGGGTGTAGCGCAACTCCCGACCGCTCGGTATCTCGAACGAGTAATCGTCGCCTGTCTTGGCGGCATCCTTCAGGGCCCAATCGTGTGCCTTCCATGCCGCTGTGATCCCCGGGTTTTTTGATCGGAAATCGGACACCTGTATGTAGGCGTTTACCCATTGCCGACGGTCGAAGGTCGACAGGGTAGGGTAAGCGGTGGCCTTGCCCGGCTGGTATGCCGCTGCAAAATCCTTGAAGCGAATCTCGTCGGATTTAGTAAAAGGTAAGTCAAGCAAGTCTTGTTGCCCGTAACTCTTAACCGTCTCCGCAAACTTGAACCACCCACTACCGTAGCCTAACTGCAACACACGAACCTTAGCCAGCATATACAGTCCGGGGTCCTCGTCCTTGAGTTTACCGCCAGTCCATCCCATAGTGATTCTGGCGTGAGCCTCGTACGGAGACATGCCGCCACCCAGCTGTTCTAAGAATTCGTAATCCTCAGCCAACCAAGCAGTAAGCCGAGCCTCGATTTGAGCAAGGTCTACTATCAGAAGCTTTTTCCCTTTGCCTGCACAGATGCATGACCTTATGTCTACGCCGTACTGAGGTGCTCGTGGCAAATTCTGAATGTTGAACCCGCCGTCACCTGACCATCGTCCGGTAGCATCGGCGCCAAAATATTTTAAGTTGTAGCTAATGCGATCCATGGCATTCAACCTTTCCTCCATCGCTCGCAAACCCTTTAGGTGCTTGTTAATTCTTTGTACCGCCTGCATATCTGCCGCGAATGTTATCTGCTTGCCGTATTCTGCATTCCATTGCAGAAAGTCCTCGCTGTTTTTGTCGAGAGATTTAGGTGGGGGTATGCCCAACTTCTTGCACTCGATGGCTAACGCTTTTTTAGAATAAACGGCAAAGGTTTTGCGAGTGTCGGGATCGATCTCGTCGTACCATGGAAGGCGTTGCTTAGCGTCGAACAACTGGCGCTCCAAATGATTTATGCCGTCGCGAATGGTCTTAATCGCGGGGGGTAAACCATCCCAAGCCATCGCGCGGGTCATCATGGAAAGCCTACGCTCGTACGCAGGCCAACCGCCCTCTAACTTTTCCCAAATTTCGTAGCAGTACCGAGCGTCATCCAGTGCGTACTCGAGGGTCTCTTTGGCCTTGTCTTCGGCCACCAAGTCGTCCCAAGTCTTGCCCTTCATGTTGTCACGCACCTCTTTGGACATGTCCACACCGAGAATCGCCTTGGCGGCTCCCTTGAGGTTGCGTTGATACTGGTAGTACACGCACATGTCGGCGGTACATTCCCACTCTACTTTTATGTCGGATGGAATAATCCCAAGTTCTTGGAGACGCTCGAACACACGTTGGTCAAAGCTAGCATTGTGTGCTACCAACGTGTAACCATCCAAGCGTCTCCAATCAAAGTTTTCCGGGTTGCCTACGAACTCTAGTTCGGACGAGTAGATCGCCACTAAGTAGGCTAAGAATTCCGGGTGATTTACGTACTGCCATGTCGACATTCTGGCGATGGAGACCAAGGTAGAATAGAAGGTCTCGAAGTCGATCGCCGCAACTTTTCTTTTATTTTTTTTCATAGGACAATAGGAAAGAGTGGGCGACCGGGAATTTCCCGGCCACCCATGAACACACACCACTGAGTATTCAGATTACTAAACCAAGTAATGGATTAGCTAAAATCAGCGAGCCACTCACGAAATTCGGGAGTGTTCTTGTGCCCTCTTCGAAGATCCGGTACAACCACGGTGTTGTTGCCGAACACATCGGTACCCGTGTCGAGAGTGAACGTGCCGGCGGTAAAGCCTTCACGGTAGTACATGCGGAATGCAGTGAACATTTTTACTGCAGCACGCTTGTACGCCACTCCCTTGATACGCCACATCGCGAAAGCGTAGTTCTCCTTGCCGTAATCAAACGGGTAGATCTCAGGATCATCGCCCTTAATTGCGATCAAAGCATCCGCTATAGGCATCCAATCAGGCTTCTGCCCGTTGGAACCCCACTCGAATGATCCACCCGCCTCGTGAGCTTCTTTCTTGGTGAGAATTCGAGGAATCTCGCCGCCATCCCAATCCACGTTTTCTTCATACATCTTGCCAATGCGAATAACCGTGAGTTCTATAGGAGCTTTTAGCACGAACTCGTTGTCTAAAACGATGTCACCCGCGTTATACTCCTTCTCTTGGGCCTTCTTACTGACCGCCTGTAATATAGAAAGCCTCGGGAACGCTATGTCGCTAGCATCTAGATCGTCGACTAACCCCCCTACGGTCAACCCCGCTGTAGCTGAGCCCTCCGTATAGGTTACCTCGCCGGACGCTTCCGCCAGTACTGTCGTTTCCGTTTCTTCTACTTCTTCACTTAGTGCTTTTTTTGCCATCTTCTTGTTTTGTTTTTTGTGTTTCTGTTTTGTTGTCCATAACGCAAGCGCCATGGGTAAATTTAAAGTTTTTTTGCTTTCTTTAGGTAAGGAGTGCGATCTCGGTCTTCCTCGGCGGCTAGCATCCCCGCCTCTTCCAAGGCTATCTCAATGGTGCCGCGAGCGTTTTTCTTCTCCCCTCGGGGAAGCTTCTTGCCCAATGCCTTAGACAACTGGGCCAACGTTACGTTGCTCGCTTCCATGAATTCTTCGGGAGTCAGTAGGTGTGCTAGGGTGTCGTAAGCCTCTTGGGCATTCTCAATCTTAGTCGATGGAGTGCGCCAACGCAAATCGTAACCCGGTATCTCACGACCCTCTTCCTCCGCTAATTTTAACGCCTGCTTCTTGGCAGCACCCGCCCAACGATCCAAAACCGACGCCACATTGAGCATCTTTCCAATTACGTCAGGGTCTTCGACCTGAGCAGGGTCGTAGTTGTGCCACAGCACTGTCTGAAAATCATCTACGGACTTCTCGTACTTCTTGGCGATGGGCAACAGCTTGTCGCTCAAAGCCTGACACGTCAGCCGATGCTTGCAGAAACGACAGCCCTCGGTGTTTGGTCGAAGGTCGGGGGTCTCTTCCTCGGCTTTAGTGATTATCAAATCTAAACGCATACCGACATCCTCCATGTCTTCCCGAGTATACTCGGCTTCGAGAAGCTCGTCACGGCGAGGTATCAACAGCACCGTCGTGGCTGTTTTCAGGTCGGAAAACTTATCAAATATTCCTTTGGCGTAGGCTTGGATCTGTATGTTTATGTCGGCGTCGTCAACCTCGCCGTAGCCAAACTTGTAATCAATTATGAAGGCGTGAGTACCCACAATTATAACCAAATCGACGGTTCCAAATATGGAACTACCGTCTTCTCGATATACGACCTTTACCCGCATCTCTTTGTGAATCTCATCGGCGTCGGTGCTAATCTTTTTTACATAATCCAATACGGTGCGGACACACCGTACTTGTTCGTCATTTAACCCGTCTAGCTTTCCCGTCTCGGCGGCTGAGTGCAGCATGGTGCCCTCTTCAGCAAACTTATTTGTTTCGTTGCTTGATCGGTACCCCGGGCAAATCTCTACGTATTTGAGGGTGCTCGGGCCGAGCTCGTGATGTTCTTCGGGTGATGACATAATTACTTATCCTGTTTTTTATCCACTTCGATGGCTACGGCTTCGAGAGCTTGGTATAGAACTTTTACTTCCTCTTGTAAAGAAGCAATTTGAACACTCTGAAAAGCCACGTAACTCATAACACTTTCAGCTTCGGTACAACCTCTGTCTTGCTGAGCTTTTTTAGCAATTCCATCAGCATGGGCAAGCATCTCTGCATGCATTGTCTTGTACTCTTCCGGCAAGTCTTCAAGACCGCCTATGCTGTGAAACTTAGAGCGTATGGGGTCGGGGTCGTTGCCCTGAGAAAACCTCACTCGATAGCCCCCGAACAATGGGTGTTGAGGAAGTTTACAAACCCCGCCTTAGTCGTTTCACACACAACCATGGAAGGCTCTAACGCCTCAGCGCCGTCTTCGTTAAAATAATCCGGGTGTCGATTGGAATTAACCCTCCGGAATTGTTTGGTAGCTTCCGTGACGCCAGTGAACCACAGGTCGTGGTGGCCCCCTAAGCTGCTGTCTACGTTAACCACACGTACTTGGTGTATTATTGTTTGTGCCATGTATCTTGTTTTTTATTGTTTTTTGTGAAGCTACCCGCTCACTTGAATGATTAGGTAACCTATGTAAATTAAACCTCCCGCCGACAAAGCCAGCAAGGTCATGACGGCCCACAATATCGCGTCGTTCACAGTCGCGGAGCCTTTCGTAATCCACTTTGCTTCTTTGAGGCGGTGTCGAATGTAGGCTTTCGCCTCATCAGCCGATAAACCATGCCCCGGAGTAAACTTATAATTGCCCATATTTTCTTCATATTTTTTCCTTAGTTTTAGCATTCGCTCTTGGTAGCGCTGGTTTTCGTTACGGACTTCGATGTCCTTGTTGCTCATCTTTGACATAATTATTAAAGTACGGGATTCAACTCGTCATCATTGATTCGGTCTAAATTCGTGAGCTTTCGACGGACGGCGCGACATACGCCCATCTCAACAGTGTCAGCCGCAAACACGATCTTTTGTACCGATGCCGTCTCACCCCCGGCACGGTGGACTCGTCCTAACGTTTGCCGCAACTCGACCGCCGAAAAACTTGGAGATATTAGACTTACACGGGGATGACCGCCATGCTCGTCATGCAAATTTAACCCTACCCCGCCCGCTTGGATCATACATACTATCACACGGGCATGATTGCTCTGAAAAGATTCTACGTTCTCCTGCCTTTCACTACCAGTCTGGTCACCGTGTACCGTGGCTATAGGAATATCTAGGGTCAATCGACCAATGACGGCATCTAAAGTCGCCCTGAAATTTACAAACAATGCAACAGAATTTCCATCGTTAACAGCATCGCGAGCCAACTCCACGAAGACAGGCACCTTTAGCAACTCGGTCTCCTGCCGTGCACGTAGCTGTATGGTCAAGGGAGATTCCTCGTCATCACCCATAGTGACAGCCAACTGAGCCAACTCGTTGCTCATGACGGCATAAATGTCATCTATGTCCTCGCTCTCGTCTATGCGATAACCATCAGCCACCACCAAGGTGTCGGGAAACGCACCCTCAGGCAATTCACTGATGCGTATGCGACTACCGCGACTAGGGTAAATGTGATTGTGCAAAGCACTTAGCACCTTAGCGCTGTTGTTAAATACCAACCCACCAAAAACTCCACGCTTGCACCCAGTGCGCAAACACCAATTCCACCAACCTCGGTAGTCGTGCAAACCTAACAAATAACCAATGGATTTCATCTCCACGGGATTACTGCATACAGTAGCGGATAACATCATAGTAGGTATGCCCTCGGCCTTAGCCGTAGCCAACATTTTTGAGTTTACGGTCTTGTCGCCCTTGCAACGGTGTACCTCATCGAAAATCAGTACCACGGTGTTCTTGTCCAAGTTCCAACGAATCTTTTTGCCCTTCTTATGCAGAAAAGCGGTGTTGCCACCACGCAGTTTGTCGTAGGTGTAGGCAAAATGAGTGGGGTCGTTCGGGCGAAATGCCTTCATCCAATCAGTCCAACTAGGTATAACCGCTTTAGGGCATACCACGAAAGGTATACGACCCAAACGTCGACAAACTTCTAACGCCATTATCGTCTTACCCGTGCCCGTGTCACTGCCGTCCAATGCGTGGCCGTAGGTCCTCATCGCGTGGGTCAAGGCGTCAACGTGATCCTCCTGCCAGTCATGCAGGGTAGGGCAAGAAGACTGTAGAACCTTACCCGCTTTGACTTGTGCTACTGACATCGTGCTCAATCCCTCCTTTGCGGTTTTCTATTTCCGTGAATAACTGTCGTGACCAATCTATGGGGTTTAAACCCTCTCGGCGAGCCACTGCTGAAAAAGATGCGAACATCTTCTTTAAACCACTCTGCTCTATCTGACGAACACGCTCGCGGGTTACACCCATTACGTCCGATATCTCCTGCAAAGTGTAAGTCTGACCCGCGTCAGGATCGTAAAAATGCTCGGTGCCGTCAGGCTGAATCATCGGTAGCTCCCCCGCCATGAACTGAGCCAAACGGGTGTCGGCACTGGTAGTCTTTTCCAGAGAGTTTCCAGCTAACGGCACAAACGCGGGCTCTTTCGGCGGCTTGACCGAAGCCGTGGACGATTTCCCGGAGCTCTTGGACTTCACGTCCGAGCTTGAAGAGCTCTTCTTCTGAGTACTCTCGCGTTGTGAAACGGATGCCGCAATTAGGGCATCCACGACGGCGTCTTTTGTGTCCTTCTCCATGTCTAGTGTCTTTTGTTTGAGTTGGGGTGTCGCATTCAGGGCACTTCATCGAAGCTCTTCCGCGTCGCACAACCAACAAGGGCCGTGGCCCTGTGCGGGACATACATGGACATTTACCGTGTCTCTACAGACAGGGGTCGTTGGTCGACAGCCAAAGGTCGACAGGGTGAGAAGTGTTAGAATCTTAATCATGTGGTGTGTGGTTTTTCGCATCGGGTAATTCCGATGTGAGCCTTTAACGTCTCATTTTGTTATACGAAAGTCAAACATAATTAAACAAATAATAAAAAAAAGTTAAACATCTCAGTGTTTAAGCCTAGCTCGAGAGCTCTTTTCGAAGG